>Ga0206683_10000296_pt1 | contig 37712 bp, 46 predicted proteins | sample M280m12015metaG_FD_155483 | JGI IMG/M metagenome (GOLD analysis project Ga0206683, IMG submission 155483) | Ammonia-oxidizing marine archaeal communities from Monterey Bay, California, United States - M2 80m 12015 | ecosystem: Environmental > Aquatic > Marine > Intertidal zone | place: USA...
TATGGCACTTATAGCCACGGTGTTTATTAGTGCGGCTGCTAGTGTGCTCAAGTCAGGCGTAGCTCAGAAGCTCGTCGGCGATGACAGTGCTAGTCTAGTAACATTAAAGCGCGACCCAAAGACAGGCCGCTTTATGAAGAGGGAGAAATAAAATGCCAACCATTAAAAAGAACGGTAAGCAATTAAGCGCGACAGGTGTACCAGCCGTGTATCCACCAAAGGCCAAGCCAGCCGCAAAAAAATCTAAGGCAAAATAGAACAAAAAAATACCGCTGCATTTCCAGATGAACAGCGGTATTTCTTTTTTATTGTAGTACGTTAGCTGCTATGCAGTTTGCAGTACTTTATGTGATTGCAATGTGGTATTTGCCAATGGCTCTTAACACTTGCGTCAGCTTCTTTTTTGTCGGTAAACGAATGATGATGACTAAAGTCCGTCGTCTCTATCGTGACGGTCCAGACATCTAACATTCCTTGTGCCGATTCAAACAATCCCTGAGTTACCTCGATGCCTTCTATTGTGGCATTCATGTTGCACGTCCCTTCGTTGTGCTACGCTACCAGTATAACACATGCTGATTACTGTTGTCAAGTACCTGAACCTACTCAAACCTATCGTAGCAACTGTTGACTTCTGCTAACTGGCGTGGGACAATGGGTGAGTAGCACCGAAGGAGGATGGAAGATGACGAAGAGAGATGAGATGGTAGGAGGGAGTAGTGACTTAAAGTTCCCACAACCACCCAACGAACAGTACAGCGATGATGCAGTTGTAGATGCGTTGATGTCGGCAGGTGGTGATAGAGATGATAAGTCTTTGCTCATGAATTTTCTGTTGACGAGAGATTTGTATGGGGAGGTACTTGATCAGATTGAGGTAACGCTAGCTCAACTGAATAAGTTAGACCCCGTGTGGGGATACCACAGTGTCAACAAAAGGCTTGAGGATTTGCATAAGCGGACTACAAAGTCGCAACGGCAAATTGGGAACGCAGCTATCGAATTAATTATGTCAATTAACTTTGGAGCATTGAAAAAGTTTCATGATGAATCAGAAGAAGAATATGCTAAGTCTGGCAACACATGGGACGCGAATGAGCAGCAGCGTATTTATGCCACGCTCGCCAAAGAACTAGCAGACAAGGAGGCCGAGTAGAATAGAAAGTGTAGTAGGGGGGAGTCAACGTATACCTTAGCCCCTCTACTACATCTTGAAGGCTTGCAGATTAAAGGTTAATACGGTAGAATTTTTGCTGTAGTCACAGAAATAGGAGGACACAGAATGGCAGTACAGATAGAACCAAATACCATTTATTCAATGGACGAGGTATGTGAGATGTTTAAGGTCTCGCAGCCTACCCTGACTAAGTGGGTAAGAGAGTACGGACTTATAGGGCAAACTGCGGCGGGTGGAGTACGAGGATATAGATTTTTTGTTGGACAAAATCTCTTAGAATTCTTCGGGAAGCAGTCAAACCATGAGACAGCACACGTTTGAAGAGGCACTAGCAGCGCGTAGAGCAGGTATAGAGAAGGTAGAGCGTGGAACTGACCGAGACTGGGCAGACCGAGCTCTTAATGTAATAAAACAAGTAGCACAGCAACGGGAAGAGATCACAGCTGATGAAATATGGGGAGTCCTTGAAGAATTCGGAGACACGCCACGAGAACCTCGTGCGCTTGGCCCAATTTTTACAAGAGCAGCCAAACTTAATTGGATTATTAAAACAAACAAGTACACAATGTCAAGACGAGCTGTTAACCACGGCAGAGACATTCGGGTATGGCGTTCAAATCTCAGAGAATCAAATGGAGATGATAATTGGGGCCGCCCCGAAGGGTGGGGCAGACCCCATAGCACAGAAGGGGACTGATAAAGAATCAGAACCAACTGATGCTAGCGTACCACAAGAAATATATAGTGAGGCAGATTTATGGGACCGAGGTAGGTCCGATTTTCGCCCGATAAAGGAAGATGAATAATGACGATGACGACAGTAGAGTACTTTGCTGAGTATCGGCAGGGTCTAATCACTGCCATTGAGGACTACGAGACGGCGCGTGAAGCGTTACGTTCCAGTAGGTCTGACGTTCACAAGTACAGACAAGAAATGCTGAAGATTTCAGATGAGTTTGAAATTAAAGGACCTAATCAAGCGGAGCGGGACAAAGAGTTCCGACGTAAGGTAGATTACTCGCAGCCTTATCAGGGTTACGAGAAATTTATGACGGATGCAGCTGAGCTAGTTGCGGTCTTTGAAGGGAGAGTCGAGGCACAGAAATACAAGATTAGATTACATGAACTAGAATTAAAATTTCTTATAGCGCACACAGAAGGAACCAATAACGATGACTAACGAAGAACAAGGCGGCCACTTGGTCGAGGAAGCAACTAAACTAGGCGGCATTATTAAGGGCGGTACGATCCAATTCGGTACTAAAAAGCTACCCTTTTCAGCTGTAGTAGTGAGTCTTATGGACAACCCTGAGACTGTAATGGAGCGCGTGAAGGCGTTTGAGGAGGCATACGAGGCCGCATTCGAGTCTCAGGAGGCTGAAGTAGTACAGAGGGAAAAAGACCACCTTCAAATAGCTGAGCCGTTTGAGGACACTGAAACATCCACTCCTGTCTACAATGACGGCACTCCTATGGAAACTCAGGGTGTAGGGTTCAAGGTGAGCGGCAAGTGGCCTGACGGCAAGCCGAGAGTCCAGTGTGATACTGGGTGTATGAATCCTAAGAATGCTCAGTACGCGGCTAACATGTTCGAGACTGATATTAACGGAGAGTTTTCATGGCAGTTGACTAACCGAGGCTTGGACGAGAATGCGTATTTCTGTATTCAGAAGTTGCAGGATGGCAGCAAGTGTAGCAACTGGGTGTTAAGCTCTCATGCCAGAGAGTTGGCAGGTTAGGATGGAGCAGCCTACTAGGACAGGGCTAGGCCCGCAGAAGTGCGTCAAGTGCCACGGCTCTATAGATATTAATAAGCCTGAGGTATGCAGCGTCACAGGGACTAGACATTACTGGTCTATTATGGACGCTCTTGCCTTTAGGAAAAGACCAGCGTCACTGGCTAGCAGATGCGAGTGTGGGGCGTGGGTCGATATTGAAAATGGTGGTACCAGCTATGATTTTGGACTGGGGAGCAGTCATAGTTGTTTCTACGAGACGGGAGTGTATTCAGATGGGTCCGAAGTGCAGTATGGGAAGTTAATTTCTGTACCTGTGACGGAGGATCAGAGCCCGTCTGAATCGCTTCCTACTCAAGAATTGCACATTGGGGATGAATTTGATGAAGATGAAGACAAGGTTTCTCCCTGACCTTCATGCGTACAAGTGGGAAGATGGTATAGCCGTCAAGTTTCAGAAGTTTGAGGACCGTAGAGAAGGTCTGATAGTTGAAGCAACGTACACCCACGACGGTACGATGTTGGATTTCGGGAAGATAAATTTAAGTAGCCCGTCTACTAGAAAAACCCAAGCTAAATCACTGGGCGCTGAGTCCATTGTGTCAGCTGATGAATGGTTGAGCCGACTAAAGATTATTGCTTTTCAGTCGGTGCATGAATGGCGCAACGGAGGTGAAGCGCTAATAGATTTGGGAGCTCACTCAATAGACTATGACAAGGCCGCGTTTATGCTGGAGCCTATGGTCAGTCAGGATGGTATATCTATCCTGTATGGCGATGGGAGTGCAGGTAAATCGCTCTTCTCACTAGCCATGATGCTCTCAATTTGTACTGGGGAGCCCTTATTAGGGGTCACCCCTGCTAGGAAGGGACGCTGTGCCTACTATGATTGGGAGGACACAGCAGATAATCACAGTGAGCGCTTACGAGCGTTGATTGACGGTAACAACCTTGATTACCCCGATAACGGAATCCTATATAGGAATCCAGACAGGCCGATACGCCAAGTAATTGAGCGGATACAGGCCGAGGTAGCTGACAACGATATCGAACTGGTTTGCATAGACTCAATGGGGATGGCAGCAGGTGGTGATCCATCTGACCCGTCTCTCATTATTGACGCTATGAATTCCTGTAAATCTTTAGGCGTTCCAGTAATAGTAATACATCATCTCAGCGCTGAATCAGCGTCGAGTAATAACCTACAGCTTAAGTCCAAGCCGTATGGTTCAGTCTATGCGCGTAATGCAGCTCGTAATCTGTGGCTCATAGAGAAAAAGCAGGAGCTTGATTCGGAAGAATCCCTGCTGTACCTGACCCATACTAAAGCTAATCACGGACCACTGCGCTCTCGGTTAGCGTTCGATGTACGGTTCGATAATGCTGAGAATCACAGGATGATAGGCGCTACCTATGAGCAGGTCTCAGCGTCGAATTATTCTGAGGATGTAAAAGAGACCCGCAACGATAAAATCTCCGTCAGAGACGCTATTGAGGCGGTGTTACAGCGATGCGGGAGAGACGGCTACCCCTACTCAATGGCAGTTAGTCAGATTCTAAGCATCATGAAGAAGGAGGAGATACGGAAGGGGACTAGCAAGACGCAGATTCATAACGAGATTAAGATGCACCCTGATTTATATATAGACTCAACACCCGCCGATGCCCATGGCAGTACAGAGCGGTTGTGGAGACTTAAATACAGGGGCGCTGGGCTTGACGATGAATCACACTTTTAGCCAGTCACATATGAGTCACAGTATGAACGGTCATAACCAGTCACAAGTCATACCATACCCCCCTTTAGGGGGGGTATGACTGGGCTGATGAGGGAGAAAAAGATGAATGAGGTAATTGAGTATTTCGAGAAGGAAGATGGAGTGATTGTGTTTACGGAGACGACAGCGATTGCTATTTGTAGCAAGTGTGATCAGTCGTTGACGCTTGAGGATCACATAGACTGGGATGTCGTTGCTCATAAGCAATGCCCCACTAAAGGGGAAGCTGTATGAGTCACCAACACTACTGGGTTTACCCTGCTAGTAGCGACATAGAAACAATTGGTAAGACGAGGCGTGAGTGCGCCCGTTGCAGCGAGGTTGAGGTGTACGACAGGATAGACTTAGACAATCGGAGAGTAGCTGGCCCGTCAGGGCTTAGACCTGCTACTGCTAATCATGTCTGGGCAAAAAGGAAAAAGAAATGAAGCGCCCTGAGTTTAGCCCTGCTGACAACCTACGGCGAAAGAAAGCAGGGAAAAAGGTAGACACAATTCTCAACAACTATCACAAGCGTCGCTTAGGAATTGAGGGAGTGAAGCGAAAAATACTTGAGATTGATGGCGTGGACTGGGTGAATTTGGATTTGTTTTATAGCAGTTGGGGTGGTACTCAGCAGCTTGCAGAAGATCATGGTTACTTCTCACCAAAGGGTGGAGAGCAGGATTATTACTATAAGGGTGGCATAGGAATGAACTCCGATAATAATCAATCGTTTTGGCTCTACTTTGAAGAAAGAAATTCTGCGATACGGAGAGAAAAGCGGGAGGCAGAAGCTATGTACTGCGTCACATGCGGCTCCGACACCACAGATGGCACACAGATTGAGTTCTGGTATACGGACGGTGAGGAATGAAACGCTCACGCTTAAAGCCACGCTCTAAGAAGATGACGCAACTCTATAGGGAGCGGAGAAAATTAGTGTCCCGATTACTACAGGAAAAGCCAATGTGTGAGGCGAGAGTACCTGATGTATGTACAGGGAAAAGCGTAGACTTGCACGAGGTGTTAGCTAGGTCACAGGGAGGCTCAATTCTTGACCCTTCTAATATCATCTGTGTGTGCCGAGAGTGCCATGATTTTATAGGGAGAGAAGTTAAGTTAGCAACAGAAATGGGATTGAGAAGGAGGCGGTATGGATGAGGATAAGAAGGCGTTGTCTGAGGCATTGAGTTTGTTAGTAGGTTTCTGCGGTATGGGTGACATCCTGACTGCTTGGGACCCTAAGTATTTGGACTCTGATTCTTTAATAAGAGTCATAGATATTTTGTCGGAGCATCAGGACGTAACCGAGTACACGATTATGGACAGGCGACTTAATCAGATTGTGACTTTATATGGGTAAGACATTGCTTGAGGTATTCAGTGGTGATGAGGCCAGTAAGCGCGGTAAAAACAATCGGAGCCGAGGTTTATCTTTAGAGAGAACGGTTAGAGATATCCTAAATCGCGTCATGCGGGCCGAGGCGTGGCGTAACCCGTCAACTGGTAAGGAAATAGCTGATGTAGAAACTCGGACTGGTATTTGCCCTTTGTGTGATGGTCTGGGCAAATTGTCACTGGCGGTTGAGGTTAAAAGCTTTATTAAAAAAATGCCTATGTGGTTAGAGCGTGGAGTCAGTCAGTCTGAGAAGGCAGCGGTCCAGACTGGCAAGACTGGCGTAGTGATTGTGACTTGGAAGGACAAAGGCGCTAGGCGTTATTTTTTGATGAGTGAATTGCAAAAAAAAGAGGAGCCCGAAGGCTCCTCTGGTAGTTAACCCGAAGGGATGAGTTAACTAGTTCTGGTAGCTTCTCTTTCTTCCCTAAATATTTCAATCCAACGTAAATCTGAGAGCGCACGATTTATATTAAAGACTGCGCTTTCTCGCTCACCCCAATAATCGCCGTTGAAGTTATCAATCTCTGACTTAATGTTTTCTAAGTCAGCTATTATTTTTTCTATTTTCTCATCCATTTAATTTTCCTCCTGTGCTTGTTCAAAGTTATGTTCCGCTACTGCCTGATTGTCAGTCCAGTTAGCTCTCTCGTCGCATGGTTCGCAGCCTAGTTGAGTGTTATATAAGTCATCACACGTTGGGCATTGAGCCATGTACATTTCATCGCATTTACAGTAGCTTTCCAGCTGGTCGCAATCTCCACAAACTGCCATTGTTAATCCTCCTGTTATCGCCTCGTGAGTTAGGTGTATAAGCGCCCCTAAAACTAGGGGCGCCAGTATTAAAACTTCCATAATTTTAATTATTTATTTTTTTATGGTGCGGATTCATTTGACCCATTGAGTTAACAAATTCTTTTGAGTCCCAAGTGTTTAACATTGGGTAGCGGGTTCGGTATGTGTTCCCGTTAACTTTTGTTATGGCTCTTTCGGCTCTTGTTCGGCTGTTTTCTTTTTGGCATTCTAGGCATATGCAATTTGGCTTTAACATTTTTAAATTCCCTTCTATGACTTTTCTTAACTCCAATTGTTGGAGTCATTGAGCAATTCAATCTCAGGATTGAACCGCCGCATGACTGCAATAATCTAGCTCCTATCTGCCGTCTGTTTTGATATCCTTCTTGCCTAAGTGGTGAGGAATTTCTACGTTGTAACGATCAAAGCATTCTTGGCATTCCATTATTCGATGATCGCCCCCTCGAATATATGATGTTGGTCGAATTTGCATCATGGTCTCAAGCACTACCAGCAGTGAGGGTTGATGTCTTTGCCGTTCAGATCCTCCCTCCATATTCCAGCTATTAGGACACCATATAGCCACCGAATCTATATCTATATAACCTAGTCCAATTTTCTTTGGAATTTTGTCGCCGTATCTATCAAGCTTGTTCATTATCTGTTCCCTTCTCAATCTGTTTATGTTGCCATTATACCACAATCAGCATAATTTTTCAGGTGGTCAGAATAAATCAAACCTACCTAAAACTCAAGCTCATATGTTCTAATTTTTACCTCCTCTCTCTAGGTTAATGTTTCTAACCCTAGCTATAGTGATTAACAATTCTAATAATTCACGGTCATCCAAGTAGCCCATGTGATCAGTCGTGGCGGGCTCGAATCCATGAGCGGCGACGGCCTCCAACACTTGGACAGGATTAAACTCGACTGCATTAATAGCGTTCAAAGCATCGAACTCATTGTTACCGTTAAATTCGGCATCTTCTACAGTGATCTCTTCCTTCCAGCCGTAGCTTAAACACGCTGCAATAAAATCTATCCTTAATCCTTGGTTCACCAATAACTCGGCCTGTGCCTCTATTGTGGATGTTCCGATCATTAATTGCTTAGTCATGATTTTTCCCTTCTGACTATTTTGGTAACTTAGTTGTTAAGCTACTCATTGAGACCGCTCAAAATCGCTCTGAGCGGCCCGTATGAGCGTCTTAGCAGTCGTCACACTGTTTTAGTATGAAATTCGCTATCTTGTCGGCTGCGTCCATTGCTTCAAAGATTAAATTCGGATCTTTGTCGATAGCCTCGGACCATCCTTGGATGTAGGCTTCGGAATTTTTCTGAGTGCTTTCCACGTTTTCAAGATTGCACCATTTCGACAGGTAAGCGGCTGACCACTCAACGCTCATTTCTTCCTTCCCTCGCTCACTGTGCATCCCATAGTTGAAATTTCTTTCAACGCGTCCCTTCTTGGATGTACTGTGGCCGATCTCGTGGAAGGCTACCGAGTAGTAAGCGCTTGAGTGCTCAAACTGTCCCTTCAGTGGGATGTTGACCGTGTCCTTACTTGGTGAGTAGTGGGGCGCTTCTCCGGCCATTGGAAGCTCATTAAAGGCAACCCCAGTCCCGTCAAGGTAGGCCGCTAGGATCTTGTCTGCATACTCGTCAGGCTTGAAATTTTCATCGGTTGGATTATGGCAAGGCTTACCGTTTTTAGCCTCTGACCAATCGACCTGCTCAGCATTGAAAACGTTAAACCAAGACAGGCGCATCTGGCCGATATATTTTCCGGTCTCAGCATTGATCCGGATGCGAATCTTTTTTCCTTCCTTGTCGGTACTTGCTACGCAATGATTAGGCTGGGTACAGTCAGTTTTACACTTGAATGGAGAGTAAAAACGGTTAACTCCGGTTGTAGCCTTCTCTCCCTTGATTACTTTACCGCCTCGGTTAGATATCTCTTGGAAGCCGATCCAAGTGTTGGAGGTGTAGCCCCTAGCAATAGCCTTAAGAGTAAAGATCCAAACGTTCTTACCCTTGTAAGCTTCACCAGTGATCCGCCTCGGTAGGCCTAACTCAGCTGATACGCCAGAGTCCCAAGGGAGGCGCTTAGTTTTGGCCATAGTGGCCTTAACTGATTCGTTAATATCGCTCTGAATTTTCCCAAAAGCCCTCTTTTGTTTTGGAGTTCGTAGTCCGTAAGTGTCGATCGCTGTAGTCATTTTTCTGTTTTCCCTTCGTGCTTTTTTTTGTTTGTCTTAGCTGTTTATTCTTCGATTTAGTGTCCCTTCTGATATTTGTGTCTCGACTTGTAAAATTTCTAAAACACTGCGGAGATCGTTGATCTTGATAATCTCAGAATCTAGGGTTTCCTTCTCGTCAGCGTAATAGTCGGTTAGCAATGCTTGAAATTTGAGATTGATGCACATTGTCATGGCGTTAACTAGTGAGCTTTCGACCTGTCCGATCTGCTTGAAGCATTGGTTTGCGGGCTGGTCATTCCGGATCGACTCTCTCAAGTCAAGGATCGCTTTCTCCATAGTCTTAACAACTTGAGATATATTGATCCTCGCCTCGGTAATGTCATTGACATCCTTAATGAACTTGAATGTCTGCTTGGTGTTGAAAACTGTAATCATTTTTGATTCCCTTCTTTTTTGCTTTCGCTTTGTGCTAAAGCTATAGCAGAATGGTAAGGGTAGTTGGCAAGTATCGTCAAGCGCTTAAAAGTAATTAGCAAAAACGCCATACACAGTAAGGGAGTTAGCCGATTAAAAAAGTAGCGCCAGAATGCGGCCTAATTTTTTTTATTTGTCTATCTCTGGTTCTACGGTCTCGGAGGGTAGCTAATCACTAAGGGAATAAAGCACCAATACAAGGATCAATCGTAAACACGGATAAACCGACATTAACAGGCTTAATGCAGCTTCTCAATAAAAAAACCTTTAAAACAAAGGGTGTTTATTTTGTCCCGTGGCTACCATGCGGCCACCAGTGGAGTAGTGAATCTCATGTAGGTTACATGAAAGATACATGAGATATGCGGTTTGTATGGCTCATAGTGGCGCTGTATGGGCCGTATGGCGGTTATATGTGTAGTCAGCTTGTGACGTAGCTCCCCACGTAGGGGTAATAACTATTAATAACGCTGCTGGCTAGCGTATGGAAACCATATGCAAAATATTTGATGTGTTTTGCAGGGTGTGGTAATCGTTCGGATTTGTTTCAGCTTGCCAAAAAATGTATTTCGCGCGGACTGCAATTGTTTAGGCGCAGTAGGGGGTCAAAGTAGCGAGCCAGACTCTTCTGGGGTGGGGGCCACTTAGGGATAATTCACGAGAATCCTAGTTATTAAGTTGCGGGGGGAAGCTAATGATGAAAGGAACAGGTTAAAGTCATTAACTCCCCCCAGCGGTGGAGGTTGTTAAAGTATAACTGATTTGGTTATACTTGTTCCACGTTAAACATGAGGAGGCATTATGCCAAAGGTAGGTAATAAGCACTATGCGTACACTGCAAAGGGTATGGCTAAGGCTAAAGCGGCAGCAAAGAAGAGTGGTAAGAAGGTAAGTTACGGGAAGCGCAAAAGGAGAACATAGTTATGCCACCTAGAGTTACGGCTCGTAAACCAAGAGCATCGGTAAAAAGTCCGAAAGTAAGTTTGGCGGTGTATAAGGCTGCTGAGGGGATTGGTCCAAAGAGAAAGCCCACCACTCGTAGGAGTATAAAGTACAAATCTACCCCTACTACATCTGTAGCGAAGGGTCGTGGTACATCGACTGGACGTAGGAGTCGTAGTGTCCGTCCTCCTAGACCGTATTACTGGGAAACCAGTGATCAAGGCGGATTACCCCGTAGAAGCAGTGTAGGTGGTTCAAGGAGAAAATAATGGCTAATTGGATTAAGAAGGCTACGTCTAAGAACAAGGGTGCGTTTGGTAGACAGGCTAAGCGAGCTGGTATGAGTACAGGTGCATTCGCTAGGAAAGTTAAAAAGAGCCCCAAGAAGTATTCTGCGACTACAGTAAAACGCGCTAATTTAGCGTCTACTCTCGGCAAGTTACGGAAACGCGCATGAGTGCCGATGTAATTCCTTCTCTGTTAGAAGAGCTTATTGACAAGTTGGACCCTAATGTAGATTATGGTGATCGGTCATATGAGCAGGTATGTGACCAGATACGCAACGGCACACTCACGATTAAGCCCATTGTCTACGACAGGCCTATTATTCGGGACCCTGCCTTGAACGGCAGATTAGTTAGGGGGAGCGGGCGTTTGCATTCGGCAACACTGTCTGCTGAGAAGATTGAAACGATTAGCCGTTTTTTGACTCGCGCTGCTGAAGACTTTGATTCTGTGTATGAGGCTCTCACTGACGCTGCTGTGACTAAAGGTGATGTACGGGCTCAAAAGGTGTTTATGGAAATGTTCATTGGGCGCCCGAAGGAAAGCACTGTCACTGTCAATAGTAAGGTTATGGACCGACTGTTAGATGCGGCAGAAAAAGAAAAGGAGACGGTGATTGAAGTCATACAGCCATCCGGAACTATGGGAACTGATAAACGACGATGAGCCGTATGTGCCGTGGGAATGGCAAGCCGAGCATGTCCACGCTCATCACGAAACAAAAAGGCTTATCCTAGCCTGTGGACGTCGGGCTGGTAAGACGACTGCTATCAAAGCAGAGATTGTCCGTGAGGCCCTAAAGCGAAAAACTGAGCAGTTCGGGGTACTTCACGCTCCGTATATCTACGTCATAGCCCCCAATTATGAGCTCACCATGAAGGTGTGGGAACCTGTATGGGACCTGTTTGTAGGTCGAGGCGCCCCATTAAGGGACTATTATGTCTCTCACGACAAGACTAGAAAGCTCATTACTGTCGGAGATGGAGCTCGAATACAGGCTAAATCAGCTGACGACCCTACTGCATTGCAGGGAGATCGCGTCACCGCAGCGTTTGTAGATGAGGCTCACGACCTTAATCCAGAAGCGTGGGCAAACTTTATGCCCGCTCTAGCTGACTCTGACGGAAGATTAGTGGCTATTGGTATAGCCAGAGGGAAGGGCAACTTTCGTACTTATTTTCAAATCGGGCAAGAAGACGACCCTCGTTATTACTCCGCTTCAGTCACCTCATTAGCACACCCAAACATCGACGAAGACGATTTAGAAGAATTTAAACGAGACCTAACAGAATCTCAGTTCAGGCAACAGTACCTCGCTGAGTGGGTTGAAGACGATGGTCAGGTCTTTAGGAACATCGACGAATGTTTCGATGGCGACTGGGAGGAACCTAAAGAAGCTCAATACTTAATGGGACTCGACATAGGGAAAATAGAAGACTACACAGTAGCGTATGTAATTAACATTAATACGATGAGTATCGTAGCAAGGGATAGATTTAATGGATTGGACTACACACTCCTCGGTTCGCGCATTGCAGGGCTATACAAAAAATACAGGTGTCAGACGATTCACCTTGATGGGTCTGGTGTGGGTGAGCCTGTGGCTGACATCCTACGCAGCGAGGGTTGTTCTATTACATCGTTTAAGTTCACTAACCAATCGAAAGCTACACTTGTATCCACCCTCGCCGCCGAAATCGAGCATGGGAGAGTTCATTTCCCCAAAGATGACGAAATACTTAAAAAGGAGTTAGAATTATTTGAAGGCACTGTGTTAGCTGGCGGAGCTGTTCGGTACGGGCATCCTGTCGGATACCACGATGATTCCGTGATGGCTGCGGGCTTAGCGGTCATGAAAGCAAAAAAGAGAAAGAATACCACATCAATGATGCGCCGTTCTGACTATTTGACGTTTGGATAATGTATGACCACTGAAGAGTTTTACGGAGTGTTTGATGACGACTATGGCAGATATCACCGCCTGAAAAACGAAGTGTTCAACGGTTACTTTTCAGCAATGAATGAGGACACCAAATTTTATAACGGAGATTATCCTGACATTGGAGAAATTATTCCCCGTGAGTACAGAGAATCAGGCATGTCTGCCACCATTCCGCCCACTGCTCGGAACGCGGTAGATAACGCATCGGATCACATACTCACTACCCCTCACATTTATGTCCCAGTGAAACAGACTGACAGCGACCAGCAAGGACAACAAGACCTAGCTGAACGTAAACGTCAATTCTTAGCTGCGTTTTGGCATAGAGTTGAGGTCGATTACGGCGACCCGCTCGCGCTAGGGCGTAAGAAGCTCGTTAAAGACGGGCGCATAGTTATGAAAAAAGAAATCAGATGGGAGCTTATTCCGTTCCCTCCCCCAAACGATGCGTCTCGTGGGGAAAAACAGCGCTACCGAAATCATTTACGCAAACTAGCGCAAGCTAAATTTTTGTGGAAAGTGTCAGTGCTCCCGAATGAAACTATTGTAGAGGACCCAGATAACCCAAATGATCCCTTGTACGCTTACGAATTTTATGACATTTACCCCGACGAAGCCCGACGAAGGTTCCCCGACTACGCAGACGAATGGAATTCTACAGAGTTAGATAAGCTCGAATTTGTGGAAATGTACACCAAGCCGCATGGGAGTGACAAAGGTCAGCATAAAATGTGGGTAGGTGGCCGTTTAGTTCACGATGAAATGAACCCTTACTGTTGGGAAACAGCAGCCTCTACTGACGAATACTTAGACTTTGAAGGTTACATACCGTATATTATCCGTGACTCAGGGTGGGGAGAAACGACTGCTAAGAACGACCCTGCTGACAGGTATGTAGGTATTTTAAGGTACATACACCCTGTACTACAGGCGGAAGCACGTCAGCTCACTGCAGTGGACATCCAATTACGGTACTCCACGTTTGCTCCTGTCATTACTAGAAATGTCATGGACGACAGTACCCCTATAGAATTAGGCGCTGGTAAACGGATTAACCTTGTAGATGACCAAGAAATTAATTTTGTGAAGCTCCCTGAAGTTCCGTTGTCGGCGTTTCAGATGATGGATAAAGTGCATCAATATACAGCTGATCTGTCTAAGATGGGTACGCTAGGTGGTCAGCCGCAACGCGGGGTAGAGTCAGCTACCGAAGCAGATCTTAATATTCGCAATGCGTCAGTTAAGTTGTCAGGATGCGTACAATCTTTACGGGCATGTGTAGCTATGGCTTCGCGACAGGTGTTCCAAGACATTGAGCATATCCTTAATTCGAGCATTACCGTCGCTGGTGGTACAAAGCGTAGCGCGAGTGAGATTACAATTAAGCCATCTGAGCTGGATGATTTTTATGCAGTCGATGTAGAGCTTCACACGTCAGATCGCGCACAGATTGAGATGCGAGACATGATGGTGTGGTCCCAACTGTACCAAGTGTACAACGGGATGTTGTCTGCACAGACCGCTATGGAGAACTCGGGCATTGAAAACCCACAACAAGAGATGCTCAAAGCGTCCGTAAACACGCTGTTCATGTCACCTGAAGCACAACAGGTGCGTACTATGATGATGCTCAAGGGCTTAGAAAGCCAAGCGTCAGAAGTCTTGCGAGCCTTCCAGCAGAATATGTCGCAAGTTCCGCAGCAGGGGCCTGAGCAGCTTGGGGCTATGGCTCCTCAAGGAATGCCGCCCTTACCTACCGCGTCGGGGATTCCCGAGAACGTAGCTCTTAACCGTGAAGCTAACGTAGCAAATGAGATGAGATAATGTCAGGCGAACTAGCAGCATACATGAGTGACGCCGCAAGGCAAGTAACGGTATTGAATGCAATGGCATTGGAATACATTGCTGATGCCTTTGCCACACCTGAAGAGGCCACTGTGTTTAGGTCATCGTTCGATGAAATGCAGACTCGTTTTTCGGCTCATGGTCATGGATCTGATCTGAGCGACTGTACCGACCCGTTCTGTATGGAAGCAAAGATGGCTATTATTGATGCGCTAGGAGTTATTATGAACCAACAGGCAGAACAAACTGCTCAGCAAGGGGGTATGTAATGCCACATGAAGTAGGTCACGAAACGTCAGCACGTTATGCCAACTTACCTAAAAGCGGTCAATCTATTGAAGCTCTGCAAAAGCTATACGACGCAGCTCCCGACCCAATTACCCGAACCGCCATTGCTCAACTTATAGCAGGAGTTAAGCAAAATAAAGGCATGACAGGTGCTCAATACGAGGATTACCTCAACTTAAAACAGGAAATCCTTAACCAAGAAAGTTTCACTCGAAGCGAGCTAGACAACTCTATGGTTCGGGGGACAGCGGGTGATACATGGCGACGTGGCATTACGCAATTAGAAAGTTTATACCCACCCGACAAGGGCTGGGTTATTATGAGCGAAGTTCCTAATACACAAGCTGGTGAGGTTGTCTATCAATTTAAAAACTTGCTAGATAATATGCCTGTTGCAACATGGACTGGCACTTTCATGGACGGGGCGTTGGTTGCAGTCACCCCTCCAGAAAAAACTGAGACTGATTCACCCGCATCAGCTGATGACTGGTACTTGTCGAAAGACAGGCTAGACGACAGCATCACTCAGATGGTAGCAAGGGTTCCTACAACATTTGACCTCGGAGACGGCCAGTCTATCGATGTAGCTGTAGGTGACACATTCCATTCCAGTGATGGGGGAGCTACTTGGATGCGTGGAGTTGCACCATTTGCTACAGTCGACAGTGCTATTCCAGCTCCGGAATCTAACTACGACGCCCTTCAGCTTATGTTGGACTTTCAAGTTGAAAAACGCCTAGCCTTACAAGACCAAGCTAGTGTCCGCAGCGATGCTGCAAAGCTAGGCTTTTCGTATGAGGAATTAGCCCAAAATACTGCATTAGAGCAATCGCGTCAGGCTGAAGATGCTCGCCAGTTTAATATGGGCTTTGGTGAACAGCAGCGTCAGTTCAATGTAAACACCCAAGAGGCCGCGCTGCAACGCATCGCGCAAGGGCGAGCAGCCGAAGAAGCTAACGCGACACAGCGATACTTTAGTAGCCTTGAAGAGCTTGGTCGGAACTACCGAACAATGATTGAAACATCTCCTGCAATGGCTAACGCTGCCACAAATCAGGGAGAGTTAATAAGAAATATATTAAAGGAAGGTGGAGATGTACTTGCTCGCACATACTTCACTCGTGGCGGGATGTCTCCGCTCCCAGAAATCACTCAGGCGGATCTCATTAACAACCTTAATGACGAGATGGTTCAGCTTCAGGAATTTGAAATCAACGCAGTAAACCAAGAAAATAGGCGCATTCAGCGAGCAGACCGAGATCGTGCTCGTGCCGAGTACCAGACATTTGTCAATGCAGAAATGGCTAAGCCGCAGGAAATGGTAGGGAAATCTAGGTTTGACCAACAAGGCTGGGATAAAATGGTTGGTGGTTGGGATGAGTTTGTCGGCTCAGACCGATACGCAGCGTCGATTGCAGCAGGAGAAGAAGCGCAAGCTGCCCTTGACGCATTTAATTTTGAGGAAGTTGCCGCCGCTGCTGTGCCAAGAGATGCCACAGGCGCAATCGACGAGATGGCGGGAGGTCTTCAGGCTGGGTTGGATGCCGCGCAAGCGCAGAAGAATGAGTTACAAAGTGCAGTAGCTCAAGCTGCAAGTGAAACAACAATGCCTAGCGAAGGTATGTTTACAGAGAACTGGACAGAGTTGGCCCCTCGTAACATATCTACGTTCGACCAATGGTACGACGCTGGCGGGGCATCGTTTGGTCCTAGTTCGTTATTAACACCGCCTAAGTTAAATATTCCTCGTAGAGTATTCCAAGACCAGCTTATAGCAGACGCTAGAGCGACTACTCCACCAGCGGTTACGTCTGTGATGTCAGGGCAAATGCCAACCCCGTTATCGTTTGGGAATATGCCACTACCAACATTCCAGCAGCTCCAAGCGTTAACTCCTACCGAGCAGCAAATGTTTAATCAACGCTTAATGACTGAATACAATGTCCCATTAGCTGATGTTGCGTTCCAAAGCCAGCGTCAATTCGGGGAGCCAAGCGCAGGACGCAGTAGAGACCTTGCTAAGTTCAGGGGGTATTCCGTTTAATGGCTAGTAAATACGACCTTCGTAGATCTTCTTCCTCGCAGGGAATTCCTGCAAAATCTAGCCCTCAAGGTGGGCAGGGTTTTGACTCGGAAGGGTTTAAAGGCCCTTCGTTCGAGACGCCAGAACAACGACGTGAGCGGTTACGGAGGGAAGAAGAGGAGCGCAAAGAGCGTGGCGGAAGTGGTTTACTGTCCGACATTGGCTCTCTTATTTCCGAGGGGTTCAGTAAAGCCCGTTCAGGGGCACAACAATTTGCTGAGCTAAGTACATTTGGATCTACTGACCCAGAGTTTCAGCGAGCATGGATGGAATCGCAAGCTGACCCTGAAGCGCGTAAGGATGCGCTATTAAGTTCGTATTTAGAAACATATAACGAAGAAGCTAGACGACTTAACGCAGACGATGACCCCTCTAATGACCAGCGAGTATTTGATGTAAGTGGCATGGGTCCAGACATTAATATTCCATCAATAGGGTCTGGGAAAATGCGGACTCCTCAGATTGGTTTTAACACGGGAGATGTAATGCAAACCGTGGCAGAAGAGACAGCCCACCCAATTAACGTCGGTATTGGGATGTACGGCAAGGGAGCTGCCCAGTTAGCAAGGGCAGGTACAACAAAGCTAGGTTTATTAAAGTCGGGAATCCAAACGCCAACATTAACAAAAGGATTAACCACTGGACAATATGGCAGAATATTTAGTGGCCCGTTCTTAAAGGCGGGAATTACAGCAGCTCAGGCTCCGTTATTTGCTACGAAGATGATTGTTGAGCCTATAGTCATGCGTCAGGCAAGCGTCCCAGCTACGGTAGCAGGAGAGGTGATAGCAGCTACGGTAGCCCGTAGGACTTTTGAAAGTGTGTATAACTCTGACATGTTTGAAAGCTATCCTACCTATGCCAAGGCTGGAGCGGCTGTAGGCGTAGCGTTAGGCGTTGGCTCAGCAGCATCTATTCAGCTTGGAAAAGCGGCTGGTAAATTTGATCCTGTAGCTATTCGAGCAGGTAAACAGCAAATACAACAAGCCATCGACCAAAATGCGTTAGACGACACAATAGATGAATTAGATTTTCTTGAGCGAAGAGCAATATCAGGCAATGAAATTGTTCCGCAAGGGCTAGGTGATGCTCCCGTACACGTAGGCCATAGCGACGTCGTGTACGTTGGAGTCGGTGGCGATGGAAGGCCGCTTCTGAAAGAGGACGGTACGTTGCTTGTATCTGATACCCCATCCCGATTTGGGGGAGCCGCAGCGGACACGGCGGTAGTTCGCAAAGATGCGCTAGACATGACAGCAGGAGCGTATGAAAATTCCACACTTCCGCCTTTTACAGAAGGTACGTTAAGAGGGCAATACGGACAAAACATTACTAGGCCAAAAACTAGGGAAGGATTATTAAAAGAAGATCATAAGACGCTATATCACATAACCGATAAAGGCGACGAAATTCGACGCGATGGAATGGTAAGGGCCATTACGGATGAGACTGCTGCTCTTCAAGGTGGCGGCTTTGGTGGGTCTGTTCGAGGAAGTGTATCAACTACTACTTCCCGTGAAATGGCTGAACAATTGCAAACAGATCTTAGGCGAAGAGTAGAGATATCTCAGAATGAAACTCCTGAAGAAATTACGAACACATTAAACTCATGGGTAGCAGCTGACACACTTAAGGTTAATGTAGACGAGCCTATTTTTAATGCAAATGAAATAGACGCTATTGTCTCCGCAGCTCAAGCTCAGGGTGGCCCGCTTCAGTTAACAGCATTAGACACCTACTTTATACGACGTAAAGCAAAAGGCATCGAATTGTTTGGTGAGGAAGAAATGCCGCCGGTGTTCCGCGACACGTCACCTATTCACAATAAGACGCCAGAGGAATACAGGTCACTGGACCCTGAAAGCATAGAGATTTTAGAACTAGACACGGCCCTTATTCCTGACGGTGCGTTTATTAGCGGTCATGGTGTGGAGCGAGATTACTTTGCAGGGCCATTTCAGGGCCGAGTAAGTCAAGGTACAGGTGTTATAGTTGACGACCCAGACGCACTATTTGAAACAGAAATATTTGCAGACATACCATTCCCTCGCACTGACCGCCAGCTGCCGCTTCCGTTGCCTCCGAAGACTAATCAAGAATTATTGTCTCAAGCGTCAGGCGACCTACAAGTGTATAAAGACACACTAGACCCAACGGACTACAGGCAAATAGTTCGGCGAGCGCAAATAAACCAAACGCTTGAGGCGGAAACTGCTAGTGCGGCTGAGATTTTAGATTTAGTTAAGAACCAAAGAAAGTATATGACAGCCGATGGCACTGTGATTGATTGGGACGAAGTGCCGATGTTAAACACATCTACTCAGATGGGCCGTTTAATATACGACGAGAATGTGCGACGTGTAGAGCTTAGCAACGTATATCTTTCGTTGCGTTACGCTAATTGGGAACAAAACATATTTAATCCTAAAGACATTGATTTACCTGCGGGCGCGGGTGCGGGGCCTAACAAGGTGTCTTTTGCGTCCCTTGTACAAGACGGGCGCTGGAACCCCCGACTTAAAGAGCTAGGAGTAATGAAGCTCAATGACGGGATGTACACATTTCATGGTAGAGCAGGACGGCAAATTGAAGAGAAGCTAAAACAAATTCGTGCTGAATTAGATTTGAATGTAGACATTGATGAACTGAATGGCATTACACCTGAAACTATAATGTCCACCAAGTTCCAATTTATTCCCCCCGCAGTAAAAAAAGAGATGGATGCTATGTGGGAAAGCGGCGAAATGCCCTACTTTGGCGACGTTGTTGAACGTTCTCTTGGCGATTACAGAGGTTACTTTCCTCGGTTTGTTACTAACCCCCAGAAGGGAATTACTGGTCACAGCGGGAGTCACACCTCTGCGTCGTATGACAAAACTAGGCGCGTAGGGTGGTCTCTTGACGAAGAGGGACACCCGATAGGGGAGTATGAACGCCAGATGTGGCAGATGGCCGACGAAATGGCAGTAGACCGAGATAACCCTATTGAGTACTTAGAAGATCCGTTAAAGATTTTAGGCCTACGACTCAAGGCTACGCTCGACAGAACAAATGCTCAGTGGGTAGAAGACGCCGCGTTGTCATCTCCAGCGTTTGATGGCTTAGGAGGCTACACCGCTGTAGAAAGAATGCAGATGGATTCCACATGGCAGCAAACTATGGATGTACGTGACCTTGCATTCACTAATGTCAAAAATATACTTAACCGAATTAGTAGCTCTCCCGCTCAAGCGCGAGCAGAGCAAAGAAGGCTTTTAGGGGTAAACCTACAGCGAGCAGCTGCAACTGCGGAATCGTCGGGCCTTAGTCCGAAAGAAGCCGAGTTGCATGCGAACATAATAGAAAACGGGCGAACGCTTGCAGGTGAGATAGACACTTTTATGTCTGACGCCGACTTAATGGTGTTCAATGCGAAGGATGTAACAGGAGAAAGTTTCGGAAGAAGTGTGCCGTATGGGGGGCCTACCACTCAAGCGATGTCACCACCTGCTGTACCTGTTCGCTCAGCTCCTAAAACAATTACAGATCTTAAAACAGATCTTAAAGCAATGCGAAAAACATTAAATGACGCAGCGGCTTTAGGTGAGACTGGTGGTCCGTCTTCAAGTGCGCTATGGAGTTCTGTTCAAGAGCTACGCACAAAGTACGAAAAAGCGTTAGACATTTATAACAACTTTCTAAAAGGCCGTCCAGCGGTAAAGCGTAACATTGCCGCTCAATCAACATTTGACTCTCAAACAAACCGTTCTAACGCGCGTATTGTGCGACAAGAAGTTTCTAGTATGGAGTCAGAAATAGCCACTATAAACTTGCTTCGTAGCGTAATCGAAGACAAGATAACGTATGTAAACCGTTTACAGCCCAGTGGGTTGCCCCGCATACAAGCGCAGTTAGATAAAGACTTAGCAGACTTGACGCAAGCCGAAGAGCAATTAGCTATGGCTAGGGGCATGTATAACAGAGCTTTAGAACAAGCGGGTGAGGCTTCGCTTACTCCCATATCAGACTCATTAAATATGGTACAGCAGCCACGAGTCAGAGGCGGCCAAACGATTATGAAGCGTGATGGGAGTGGTCCTGTCATGGAAACTATTGTCCATCCAGCAGCAGCTCAATCAGGAAAGGTTCGCTTCCTTGCCAATGGCGCAATGAAAGATCATATATATGATGACGCCTTTGCCGACCAGCTAGACAGAGTGTTTAGGGCAGACATATCGGGTCAGAACTCTATGGAACGGGCGTATAACAATTTAAATGATGTGCTGCGTACCATCAATGCGAGTGCTGATTTCAGTGGGTTAACTATTCAAGGGATGCTCGGCGCTGGATTGACTCCTTCGCAGTACGCTTCAGCAGTCGCAAGAAGTATGGCGGCGGTAACTGTAAGCAAAAGATTCTACACAGGATTTTTAGTTCGAGAAGAAGACACTATTAGAGAAATGACAAAATGGGGTAGGGTCCAGCTCGCTAACCCCGATAACGCTGGAGAGTTTCTTGTGCCAAAAAGTTTTGGTATTGGTTCTGCCCAGTTTCGTTTAGCTGGCGATGTGGGGCCTCGTTCAAGCCATAGAAAGATAAACCAAGCGGTCTCTAATAAAGTGCGTAAAGTGCTAGGTAGCAGTCAGACCTTCCCCCCGAACTCTGTCACACCTAAAGATGTGTTGTATGGAAGCGCACAGGCGGCGGTGTATATAGCAGAAAAACCTGTGTCTATGGTATTGAATGCGTCTAACCTACACTTTTCCGCTTTCGGGAATATTATGCGTGTGCATTTATGGAAAAACATAATGGCTAATAAGCATCAGGCTGACATGATTAGAGTAGATAAGGGTGGTAAACGTAAAAAAGAAGTGTACACCCGTAAAGAAATGCTGGAAATTGGTGAGGCAATTAACAACCTTACGGGCTATGCGCGAGGTGAGCCAAGCACCATTGAGCGAACTTTGCTGTTTGCTCCGCGATTTTTCAGGGCGCAAACACAGAGTGTAGCAACTGCTATAGGTGACGCTGGCCCTGCTGGGGACTTAGCAAGAGAAAGTTATTTCCGTACCTTGCTTATGCTAGGGACATTAACTGCGGGCCTTAACTATATGATTGGGGAGGGGCAGACAGATTTTGTTCCTTTCTTACGAGACCGCGACGGAACGTACAGAACTAACCAGAACTTTATGAAAGTGCATTGGAACGGCAGGGACCATTCCCTTGCAGGGCCGTTAGACAGTCAGTGGAGAATGTGGATGGCAACAGTGCTAAACACAGGCTTCCCCGTAGAAGCCCAAGCAAAGGCGTTTCAAGGTAAGCTCGGTTCAGCATTTGACAAAGCATTAACATTTTTTGTAACCCAAGAGGGTTTCGGTGGCGAACCGATGCCTCGTCCTATTTTGCCAACAGGCAGATACGCTGACGCTGACTTTGATTCACGAATGCAATCGGTAGAGCAATACGGCAAGGGGTTCCTTCCTTTCTGGATGCAAAATGAATTGGATGAAAAACGTGATTTGGGACAATCATGGGGAGAACGCTACGGAAAAGGGCCGCCCCCCTCTATGTTACTTAACATGATCGGTGGGAAAGATGCACCTGTAACTGTTAAAGAAGCAGTGCTTGGAATAGCGCGAGTGCGTTACCCAGACAGGGATTACAACCTTACAAATCGTCCCGTACCTGCCCATGTCAGGAAAGAAATTTATGCTGACAACCCAGATTTAGCTGCCCGCGATACCCGTGTAGGCGACGCAATGCTAGATGCTGAGTACACAGAATCGTATCAAGTAGCCAAGACCGAGATTAAAAAAGCTGAGGCAGTGCGCGATAAAGAGCTATCTGATTTGGGGATGATGGTGTTAACTGGTGAAACAGGTCGGAATATGCTGCCGCGAGAAATCGGTAAAATTCAAGGGCAGCATTTTGGAACCATAGCGGGTTTGCGAGCTGGGTTAAGTGAATTTGAAAATGCCGCAGGTGGCGATCTGTTTTTTGAAATGGCAGAAAAAATGTTTAAGGCGTATGGTCAGGCTACTCAGCCATACACAGGGTTGGACTTTGATAAGTTAGCATCGATCCAAGAGGCTATCGAAAAAGAATATGGCGCCGAGTTAACCGATCAGTTCAACGATTATGTTAAGGATGCCGCATACCCACCTGCAATACAGGAAGTTATGGAAGCAGGATCTTATTTGCGTGAGGCTGATTACTGGTCTGCCCCAAACGATGTGTTCCAGAATGCGCTGTTTGCCGTAGCTGAAGATTCGGAGTTTCGTAAAGCAGCTGAGCAAGACGGAGTTGAAGCCAAGCAGTTAGTAGACGCATTTGCCAAGATATTACTTGATGTCTTTGGCCGCCCTATTAAAACCCTTAGTGATCTGGAAATCGCTGCTCGTCAAAATGGAGTGTTGGGTAAATGGCAATACCGCGCATTAGTACGGGGAATGAGGGAGGTGCTAGAAAAGGAGCGTAATGAGCGAGCTCGTAATGATCCGAATTTAGACCTTGCTCGTGTGTTGTACTTAGGAAAATACCCAGCACTAAATCCAGAAACAACTACGCTGGGTGGGTTAGCTGGATTAGTCGACGTGGACTTAAACATAGACAGTTCGTTTGCTGATCACAGCATTGCTGAAAACACAACTATGTTCTTTAACGCAGTGTTAGCTAATCCCGTGCAAAGAATAGATGAGCTTAATAACTTTGCTCATCCTGAAGTAGCGTGGAAATGGGTGCAGATACAGCAGCTACTAATGGCTTCCGGAGACAAGCTGAAAGCCAACTACCGACAGCAAGCCCAGCAGCTCCCTCGCCCAGATGAGAACCCCACAGGCATGGGCTTAACCTCAGATGTTGAATCAACTACTCGCAGCTGGTCTCAGCAAATGAATGAAATCATGGGACTTCAATCAACGCGAGGCCCTTCCGGATCTCCTCCCACTAGAGTAGCCCAATAAAAAAAGGGGGCATCCAGCCCCCCCCTCTGCTATTTGACTTTATGTATCTCTACTCGTGAAGACGATCTGTTGTCCACTTCCGGAGCTTGTCGAGTTCAGCATCGACATAAGCCTTAGCTTCCTTCCGAGTTCCGAATCCAAGTATTGAATCATGATCGACGCGATCATCTCGTTTCCAACGGGCGTTTCTATCACTGGCTAGATGTACCGAGCGATACGCATACCATTTAGGAGAGCTGTGGTGCTCGTAAGGTTCTGTGTTCCATGCCCACACGGGATAAGACCCCGTAGTCCTGTACCCTCTAGGCCTGTGCGCTCCCGTTTTGAGTGTCCATAACCTGCGACGCTCAAGTTCTCTTACCTTAAATGAGCGACCAGTTTTTCGGTGGAACCACCTTTTCGGATACTCATCCTTAGGGTTTCGTATTGTTCGAGTCCGATTGTGGTTTCTGATTGCCACTGCTTCTTGGTATCCGCTTGGTATATCGTTAGTCCACTCGTACCCAAGAGCAAGGAACGCCTCTACCTCTTGGAGTGGCTGACCACTTTCCTCCGCGATTATTTCAGCTTTCGACTTCCCTTCATTAGCCGATGCTTTCAAGTCGTCCATAGTTGACTGCGTATTTATCGTCTCGCCAGATTCTGCGCTATGCATACACACAGTATAACACATGTTGATTACTTCTGTCAAGCCCCTAGCAACTTCCGTAACCTACTTAAATCTATCGTAATGTTTGCTGATTAATGTAAAAGGAAGTGTTGACGGGGTAGTGTAAACAAAATTAGACTATGAGCACAGATGTTCTAAGGAGGAACAATGACACAAGAAGTAGATGCTCAGACGAATGAGTGGATTACGAACGCAGCACCAGCTGAGGATACCTACGCGACGGCTCCCAGCGAAACTGAATACGTGGTTCCTGATTCCACAGACCCATCCACACTGATCACTGCGTTACAAGAGCGAATAGACCAGCTGGAAAAGAATTTCACTGACAGTAAACATGTCACGAATCGCGCAACCAGCTCTTTAGATAGGCTTAATAACAAAATCGAACAGTTTGCCACCAAGCAAGACCTTGAAGCCACCGTTGAAAACGTGAACGGAATCCGTACTCTTATGGAAGTAGGGCTGTCTGACGTCATGTCAGAGGAGGGCCGAGAACACTTAGCCCAGCAACAGCAAACCACAAACTATAACAGTATGCTTTCGCAAGCCAAAGACGAGATGCGACAGGAATTGAATGGGGCCTCACCCGACTCTGTGGCAGGTCAAGTAACAAATGAACAATTAGATGAGACTGAAGCGCGAGCGCGTTCGGCATCAGATCGTGTGTACGGTTATGCTGAAGCGCGGGGTATTTCTGCTCAAGAAGTCCATGACCTCCCTATCTGGAGTGCTCCTAACAAATCGTTAGAAGAAGCAGTACAGTCAGCTAAGGAGTACATAGACAATATGGTAAATAGAGATAACCCAAATCAAATCGCACAAAGTAAGCAAGCTGCCGGTGCTACACCAGCGCGAGCGTCATCTAGTTCTCAAGTGTTGACCATTGAAAAAATGAAAAACATGTCACCACAAGAGATTATGAAGATCCCGAAAGAGATCAGAAATCAGGCTCTCCGAGGTGGCTAACTATTAGCTAGGAGAAATCATGTCTGTAGACAGATTTATACCTTCGCTCTGGGCTGCTACATTACTGGAAAATTTAAACAATTCCCATGTAGCGGTAAACTTATGTAACCGGAATTATGAAGGTGACATCTCCCAATCGGGAGATACCGTTCGTATTACGTCAATCGGTCGAATAACAATCGCCGACTATATAAAGAACACAACTGCCATTTCGCCTGAGACTCTTGACGATGCTCAGCAGGTCCTTACAATCGACCAAGCGAAATACTTTGCGTTCCAAGTAGACGACGTGGACGCTAGGCAAGTACGTGATGATGGTGCGTTGATGGACGTAGCCATGCGTGACGCCGCTTGGGGCCTAGGTAACGAAGCCGACACTTCAGTGTTGGCAGCAATGCAAGCGCAAAGCGATGCTGGTAATGCACTGGGAGCCATGATTATTGGTGACGGTGCAAACATTGATGCGTATGAAAACCTTGTTGATTTATCACAAAAGTTAGACGAAAACAACGTGCCGCGAGATGGGCGTTGGGTAGTAGTTCCCCCGTTTTATCACGGTTGGCTACAGAAAAACGCAAGCTTTGTGAGCTACGGTACACAAGCAAACCGTGAAGACCTTGAGAACGGAATCATTGGTGCTGCTGCTGGTATGAGGATTGTTGTATCTAACAACCTTCCTTCTGCGGGTGCAGGACGAAATTACGTTATCGCTGGTCATTCTGACGGCGTTACTTATGCAGAGCAAATCAACAGCGTTGAAGCGTACCGACAGCAAACCGCATTTAGCGATGCTGTTAAAGGTTTGCATTTGTACGGATACAAAATTACGCGACCATACGTGTTGGCTACCGCCGACTGTATACCGCAATAAGAAAGGGGATTAGAAAATGGCAGTTACAAACGTAACACTTACAGAACTAACCCTTAACACTGCAAGTGCAGACCTTCCAGCTGCTGGTTGGACTGCAATTGCCACTGGAGCTGATGGATTTTCTTTGGATATGACAGGTGTTGGTTCACCTGTACTCCTCGGATTCCTCGACGGTGGTGCAGCAGATACGGTTACAATCACAGCTGGTGATAGACCACCAGCGCAGCTACAGGGTCAAGGAAACTTGACCATTGCTATGGCTGCAAGTGATGTAAAGTATGTAACGCTTGAATCTGGGCGATTTGAACAGAATGATTCCACTATTAAGGGAACCATTGCTGCGGATGCGACTAAGATGATTGCGTTCTTGCTACCAGTTAACTGGGGCTAGTAAGCTACAATGGAGGGGGATGCCTTTACGGGCTCCCCCTTTATTGATTTAAGGAGATGACATGGTTCGCCAAGCATTACGCTACCAAGTTTTAGACAGTTCTGGTGTGCCGATTGCTGGAGCGAGTATTCAAGTTGCACAGCTTGGTACAACAACTAACATTACACAGACAATGTATGCAGGGTTAACAGGCGGGACAACTATCGCCAACCCTCTTATTACAGACGCATCAGGGCGCGTTCAGGCGTACTTTGATGGTACAGACGCAGTGGCATTACTACGTGTCACGATGATTCCAACCCTTTCGGGCTTTACATTTACTAGCAGAGACGTACAGTTAGGATCCGATTATGGCGTATTAAACGCTGGAGATGCCCCACTTAAGGGCACTACCGTTGATGCTAACGACCGATTTAACATGGCTAGGAGCGTTGCTGGCGACCCAGCGACCCTTCAAACAGGCGATATGTGGTACAACACCACAACAAATTCCCTTCACTGGCAGGATAATACAGGCACACAGACCGTTTCTAGTACTACAGGAGACATTACAGGCGTAACTGCTGGTGATGGACTGACAGGTGGTGGTGTATCAGGCGATGTCACACTTGATGTAGGCGATGGTAACGCGATTGTTGCATCCGCAGATGCTGTAGATGTGAGCGTCAACGCAGCTTCATCCGCTGCCGCAGCCCTAGCTGGTGACGATAAGATCCTCATCTCAGACACAGATGATTCTAATACCACTAAGAGCGCCACGATTTCACAGATCAACCCGACGATGCTCGATGGTGGAAACAACAAAGTTTACTATACCGATTCTGGCGGCGATGTTACTGAGCTTTCGTTAGGAGCAGCTAACCAAGTATTAACGTCAGCAGGAGCGACTAGCCCACCTACGTTTACTGACATAACGGGAGCATCTATTACTGGTTTAGGTAATGACAAAGTGTTATATACCAATAATAGCGGAGTGTTGAGCGAGGTTGCGTTAGGAGCAAACGGCACTGTGCTCACTAGTGCGGGCGCTACATCCGTTCCAACATTTGCTGCATCAGCAGCAGGTGGTGAAGTCACACTTAATGTTGCTACTGGTAAATCAGTTACCGCAGGGGACGCTGTAGTTATTGACGCAAGCGGGACTACTGCACCAGTAACGCTTACTTCTTCGTGGGATTCCCCCGTAGGCGGTCAGTACACACCTCCAATAACTCGGTCAGGTTGGTACACAACGGGATGGGATATAGTGTATTCCGAGTACGATCAAATGTACTATTATTTCTATCAAACTTCTGGTAGTAATAATCTAGAGTGCATCCCATTGCAGGTGTCAGCAACGGGTGTAGTTACGTTAGCAACTAGCCCAACCACTATTGCCAACAACATGATGATGTTTTATCAGGTCTCTATGTGTCAGGGCAATGCGAGTTTTCCGTCGGTGTTTTATCTTACAGCTGCTACTACTGGGGGGTATCTGTCACATATCGGGGGTAATGTGAGCGGCTCTACAATAAACACTCAATTTAACAATATTTTAATTTACACAACATTTGGGGGATGGTCACGAATTGCGATTACTCCAGTGCAGCTAGGTGGCGCATATTTACCTGCTGTACTTGTAGCTGGCCGTTATCCAGTAACGTATGGGTACGGTGGTTGGTGGCAAGGAATGCAGGTTAGTTCCACTGGTGCATCCCCTAGCGTTGGATCGTGGTATAACGCGCCAGCGTCTCCCGCGTCAGGTTCATATTTCGACGGACCAGAAGTTGTCGCTAATCCCAATATGGGTCTGGGTGGAACTGCGTTCCAAGTCGTTTACCGCAATGACGCAACTACCGCAATAGAAGCCGTTTCAATACGTTGGGACCCAAGTGCAGGTGGATTCGGTGGTACTCCTGTGCAGCTTGATACACAGGGTTACCATTCACAAGGTCAAAGACTGCTCTACATAGACACTGTTGGCGGATCTCGATTTGTTGCAGTTGATAGAAAAGGGTGGAACGGGAGTATTTCAACGTCAGGAAGTGAATGGGCGGTGGCGTACTGCTTTTCAAAAACAAACGGAAACGACAACGGCTTTACCATAGGCAATAGCATACAAACGCTAATTGGTAGTGCGAGTGCTGGCACATATACAGCAGCGGTCGCTCAAGCCACTCCTTCATTGGCGTGGGATGCTACTAGCAGTACGTTATATTTGTTAACTCGTGAAAATTCGACAGGTTCTCCTAACGGAGTGGCTCAAGGATCGTACTTTACTGCCGCAGAGTTTACAGCGAGTGCCACTCTTGCTCTTGTAGCTGGCGCAGGTCCAGCAAATACAGAACAACTATTACTTGCTGGAGCACAGGAAATACCAATGGCAATGGTGTGGAATTCAAACACAGGGTATGCCGTGTTCAGGTATGGAACAAGCACCTCAACAGGTAGTTATTTTATGAGAGGTGTTAAATTCGCACAAAGTAGTGATAGTGAAAATTACATAGGTATCGCTCAGACCACGGAGACTGCTGGCAACCCTGTAGACGTAAAACATATCGGCTCGATTGATGACAATCAAACAGGTTTAACGGTAGGAGGAAAATACTACGTACAAATAGACGGTACGTTAGGAACAGGAGCTACTACAGTTCCAGCAGGGAACGCTATTTCAGCAACAAAATTATTATTAAGGGACAATCTATAATGGCAGACATAATTAAAATGAAATCAACATGGGTACATCCGAACTTGGTTGTTTGGAACTCAGATATTGAGTTGATTGAGGGTGTAAAACCAGATCATGTATTTGACGGAACGTCATTGAAGTTAACAAATATTGGAACCGATCCCATTACAAAGCAAGCTCATCCTAACATTGAGTGGGATCACATTAACACTAGTACTGCGGACAAGATCACAGATGTGACATTGCCAGACGATTTTCAGAATTCAGCTTCTACGTATGACGACAGTACTTCTACATGGGGGTTTGACGCTGTTCTAAAATCAGCGTTAGAACGGATATAAGGGGGGCTAATAATGGTAGCTGGACCAGTAGGTATAGGATTCCCTACATCCGCATCGGGTGTAACTACTATAGATGGTTGTGATTTGCTTGTAGGATTTAGTAAATTTATTAATGACTATTGGGCTAGTGAGACAACGAGTGCAGGGTCAGGTACGTTCAATACGTTAGTAGACACATCGTTAGCTCGTTTTGGTGATGACCAAATACTCGATTTTTACGTCCGCATTACTGAATCAGGGAGCAATCTTGAGTATCAGGTAAGGCGTATATCGCAATTCATTGCTGCTACGGGGACTATATTTGTTGACCCTCCGTTTACTGAAACAGTTGCAAGTGGCAGTGATTACCAGATACATCGGTATGATCCGGCTCTTAAGTTTGAATGCTTAGATGAAGCAAGACTCCGTGAAGACGTATTTGAACACGCCTTCCGATTAATTTACGACGACACGTCTACTTCTGACGGGCTTACAGACAGCTATGATGTAAACCCAGACATTCGTTCTGGCCCAATGTACATTTTTGTAGAGGAGCCACAATCAATTACTCCTGAATGGAATGTTTTAAGTAACCCAGTAGGCAATACTATAACTAGTTGGACTACTGTCGGATTAACCGCAACTGTAGTTAATGAAAGTAATATAGACAGGCTGGTTCCAAAGTATGACACAAGCTGTATGAAGCTTTCATCAGCGGCGGCTATAACGGGTACGTTCTCTCAGGTAGTAGGGTCTATGTCTATTACTGCCGCTCAAGCCGCAGGACGACGCATGACATTTGGCGCATGGGTGTACACGAAAGATACGTCAGGAGTCAAAATTCAACTTTCCGATGATGCCGCTGACACCGCTTCGACACTACATGGAGGAACGGGTTGGGAGCTCTTAACTGTAGAAAAGGATGTGTCACAAACCAACGCTGCCACATTAACCGCTGCTGTGATTGTGGCAGGTGGCACAACTGGGGTGACTGCATTTTTTAATCGCGGATGGCTTTATTATGGCAACGCAAATCTTATACAAGATATATATCCGTGGCGCGAAGCACACCTTTTGAGAAGAGATGCCACCACACAAAGAGTTCAGCTGTCGTGGATTCCTGTTGCTGGTAGGCAAATACGCATGATAGGACGCCAGTATTTATCAGCGTTAGGCAGTGTGTTAGCTACTCAATGCACTAATACAATGGAGCTGGATGAGGGTTCAGCCCAAGTATTGTATGGTGCAGCAGCAGAAAGTTTATTTGAAAAGGAAGGATTGACGACTGAAGAGTTTCCTCAAATAGCACAACGCATACAGATTATTGACAGGAAAAAAGCGGCTACTCAGCCGTGGGGTTATATTGTGCCACAAGTTCCCACGATTCGTAGCCCCTACCAGTAATGGCTATTATTAGCACAGGCTCCCGCGTAGACACGCCGTATGATGTGTACCTTGAAGTAGACAATCAAAAAGTAGGGTTCATGTTGAATGCTACAGAAGGTATTACGGGGTACAGGGCCTCATTAGCTGACCAAGTAACTCCACAATTTAACACCGCGTCTTACGATTACGCTTCTGTGCCTATCGAAGTAGAAATTCCAGTAGCTTATGAGAACTGGCAAGGTGGCTGTGCGTTTAACTCAGTTGAGTATGAAGAAGCAGGGTCCCTAACTAAGTATTCGTTTACGAGAGGTGTAGATGCAAGCTACGCAGGGCGCTTGTATTCAGGCCCTTACCATTTTCCAAACACTAATTCGGGGTCATCTGATTTCTTTACACAAGGCGATTCTAATACTCCTACAATAAAATTTCTGTACGCCCCGTCAACAGCTACTGCTACAGAGCAAGGCGTGTGGGCTATAGGTGGAAGAAAAGTGTACAAGCACTCAAGCGGTACAGTGTGGACGGAAGTCACAGCAATGGCGTTGAGTGCGGGGTATTATTTTAGCGACATAATTGATTTTAATAACACATTATTTCTCGCTGTTGCACAAACAAGTAACAAAGATCCTGTTAATTATTATTACTCTACTAATGGTGGAGCAACATGGACTCAATCTTCATTGGCAAACTCAGCGGTTTTGTTTTTTGCTATTCGTGGAGAAACATCGGGAAGCGCAGTGTTATGGTCTTGTGATGGCAACGGTAGGCTTCGTACAAATGTTGACGGGACTAATACTGGTGGGGCTTGGTCTAGTCCTATAGCTATGGGAACTACTACAAATGATTGGGTAACTGGGCTCGACGTAGTTGCAAGTTACGTGTATGTGTTTAAGGCAAATTCAATTTGGCGCACTGACGGTACAGATTCGGTAAACGTGTGGCAATCTCAGGGAGATAACGAGGTGTGGAGCGCTAATGCGGGCAACGGATCAAGCCCTTATGTATGGATTGATGGTAATTGTTACGTCCAATACGGTCGCAGGGTGCTACAAATCGACGCTGTAAATAATAATATGACGATTGTATGGCCTCCTAGCGCAGCTCAAGTCGGCTCAGAAGAGCTAGACGGGCGCATCACTAGCATCAGTGGAGACTCTGACTGGCTGTATTTCTCTTTAGTAAATAGCATAGGCGTGTCTTATATTATGAAAGGGAAACCTAATACTACTAACTGGCATACCCTTACTTTTACGGAAACCCCTGCGGTTAAAGGGATTTACGTGGCTGGAAATAGTATTCTTGGTTCTACAAACCCGTGGGTTTTATATGGGACAGACGGTACAGGCAGCAATCCGCCTTCTGCTGGGGCGCTTAGAGGGGTTGTGTTACCCAAAACAGGGATGCTTCCAGACACAGATCCAGACTATAAATTTGCTCAATCTACAGAAAACCAGTACATCGTAGGTCCGTGGATGGACGTAGGACAGGCGGCATCCCCTAAATTACTTAACGGTGCGCGAGTGTTAAGCCGTAATGCTAACGAATCATCACCCACCACTCTTAGTTACGTCACTGATTCGGACAATTATCAGGACACATTTATACAAAACGTTCAGCGTGGGGACATTACAGGCACAGTTATAGGCACAGCTACCGATGATGACGCTACGTTTAGCATCAGTACAGAGGTTCGATTTAATAAAATCAGGTACATCTTAAAGCTGGCACGTCCTATTGGTGGCACTAACGTCGCGTCTATTGAGTCAGTGGTACTGGACGCCACTATTGCCCCTGAGAGACGGCGTTTGTTTGAAATGGATTTCTTAGTTGCAGATGACCTACCACTTAAAGGCGGGGGTAAATCTCGTTACGGCGCTAAAGTGGCAGAAGAATTTTTATTTAACTCAGCTAATAGATTGATTACATTGACAGATATTTTCAATCGCACATATTCAGTTAAGATGCTGAGCCTAAGATCTGCTGGAGTTATCCCGCAGGATGGGCGAGACACGCAAGTGTACACTGTGTCATTTGCGGAAATCAACCAACTAACTGACATCGGTGACGTTTTGATCTATGATACAAGTGCGTGGAACACGGGAAGGATATATAGCTAATGGCTTTAACCAATGTCACAGCTGGCAATACGGCGTTAGCTGCTGACCTTAACCAATACAAAGAAGCGCTTGAGGGCACTCGTACCTTTATTCCTACTATTGCGGCATCTGCGGGAGCTGACATTACGATGCAGCTGTCTGATGCAGCTGGGGTTCGTAAATTAATAATAGAAAATTCCGCAGGTACAGATGGTCTTACTGTAGATTCTAATGGGGTAGTAAGTCCAACTATTTTACAAGTACCTACATCAGCTACACCTACGCAAACTACCGCAGGGCGCATGGAGTATGACACAACTAATAACTCGTTAACTTACGGCAATGGATCTGCGGTGGTCCGTGTAGCAGGTGGCGACACCATGTCTGTTACCCCATTAAGTGTTCAAGCATTAGTAAATAATACCGCTACGTTGACTACGATTAGTGATTTAACTACAGCGCTAGAAGCTAGTGCTACATATGTCATAGAAATGACACTGATTTATTTGTCGGGTACAACTCCTGATATTAAGTTTCAGTGGGACATTTCTTCTGTAACGGGCTGCACTATTGAGTGGGGACAGACTGGTTCGTCAGCTATCAATGGCGCAGCTCCGTCTGGTGGTGGAGCAATTACGACATACAACTCTATGCACGACCAGACTCAAACAATGGTGTTATCTGGGCAAGGTACAGGCGCAGACAATAAAGTAATGGTTCCTATTGTAGCGACTGTTCACAATAGCACTACAGCAGGAAACTTAAACTTTCAGTTTGCACAAAACGTAGCTGACGCATCTAACACTACAATAGAAGTAGGAAGTTACATTAGGGTGACAAGGAATGGCTAATGGACGAGAACAAAAAACCCTCTTTTTTTAAGCGACTCTTTCACATAAAAGATGTCCACTTACCACCGATTAGAATCGGCGCACCTAAATGGAAAACGCCAGAGATTAACTTACGTCTACCGTCATTGAACGGCTGGCAGCCACCCAACCTGCGGGTTGCTTCACTTAAAGGTCTACACATCACTGGGGGCGTGTGGAAAGTTGGTACTTGGGGAATTGGGGTGGGTCTGTTAGTTACAGGTTTTGCTATTGGTACGTCAGTCGTGTTTACCAGAGCAGCACCTCATTTCCCTGAGCCAGCGCAGTACCATGTAGCTGCGGTAGCTTCTGACCAGACCCTTAAGGTCGGGGAAGAGTGGACGTTTGAAGACAACACGTCATCTGTAGAGCGGGAGCTACAGGTAAATACATTACAAATCAACATGAGTGGAGCGAGAGCAGCAGACATTAGCATTACCGACCTAGAGATTGGTAAGTCAAATCTTGGTGCTGTAGCTGCCATTCAAATACTAGGTGACACGTCAGGTTCAAACGCATTCTTCTTAGAGTGTGATGAAATAATCATTACAGGGGTAGAAGCTAAGACGTTTAACCTAGCCAACTCAGAGATATTTACGCTAAATATTCTTAATAATGTGGCAGACGGTATCTCCGTAGGGCCTACACTTAACGCAGCGGTGCTTGATATTACAGTCACCAGCACCCGTGGGGCGGTTAAAGTTCCTGCTGTTACCAGTGGTTCCTTCGATAAGATACTCATACACACTGCTACGGCTGCATCTCAATGCCGTACATTAACCATATCTAACGTGTCTGCGTATGGAAGTGGCATAGACCTAGACCATATTAAGGCGGGGACGCTGACGATTAGCTCTAGTAAGATAGGTGACGGCACAGGGATTGACGCTCCGAGCTTCATAATCGCGAACACAACCAAGATTCAAGTGCTTAATGCCACAGGAAATACGGAAGCGCCTGTCTCCGTTAAATAGAAAGTTGTCCTATGGCTAAAGATTCACGACTGGCAAAAGTAGGTGTGTCAGGGTACAACAGACCAAAGCGCACCCCCAAGCACAAAACTAAGTCTCATGTAGTGGTGGCTAAGGTAGGAGGGAAAGTGAAGACGATTCGCTTTGGTCAACAGGGGGTAACTGGGGACCGAAAAAACACAGCACGTTCGCGTTCGTTTAAGGCTCGGCATGGTAAGAACATTGCCAAAGGTAAGATGTCAGCAGCATATTGGGCGAACAGGGCTAAATGGTAATAGTCTATGAGACTAGCAATAGCCATAGGATTAGCTCTCACAGTTGTACTTCTTGCGCCTACCGCTCTATCTAATCAACTATATATTAGCTATGCTGTACCTCCCGTACCTGTCGTGCAGGTCTATACTCCGCCCGTAATAGCCCCTGTAACGCCGCTCAGCGAGGGTGTAGGTGCAAGGACGGTTAAAGACATTGCTTTATCTACCGATGCAGCTGAGAACGATTTAATCTTCCTGTCTAAATGGGAGCTGATGGATGTACTTGCTCAGACTTCTTGGCGCAGTTACATCACTGCCAATATGTATTACATAGAAGAGTTAGACATGTGGTATTACGACGACTTTTATGCTGTGAAGCTGTATGATCTAATGATGTGTGAAAGCTCTGGCAGGATAGATGCCATAGGTGACATAGGGATTGGGACTGGTATTTCGGTTGGGTTGTTCCAAATAAACACAGGGTACTGGCCTCAGCTGGCTAAGAAGTACCACTTGTTTAGACCAGTAGACAACGCACAGGCGGCGTATGAGGTCTGGGAAATATTAGGGTGGGACGCTTGGAGTTGTCATGACGGATGACGAGCCTAAGAAAACCAGTGGTGGTACTACCATTACAGGCGTTCAGCTATTGGTGGGCATAATTTTTGTCCCCGTAGTCATGGTTTGGCTGGCTCTAGGGGCTAGGATTATCTGGTCTGCTACAGGAAATCCAGAAACTCTCGACCAAATTGAAGGATTATTAACGGCCCTTGCGGTGCTTTCGCTACCTGTATCGATGGGATTGGGTAAGTTATTTGAAGCGTTTAGCAATGAGATTGATATACGCAGGAGGGATGACTGATGTATGAACCATATATGTGTTGGGTATGTCATGAAGAGATACCTGAACTAAAAATCAAGATAGTTCGGCTAGAGGTGGAGTCAGGCTATCGCATGGTCAAAACGTGTGGGGTGTGCGATGTATGAGTATAAGGTAACCCTAGACAGGATCGTCGATGGCGACACCATAGATGTAAATGTGGACTTGGGCTTCACGGTATGGCTCGCTAAGCAAAGAGTCAGATTGTATGGCCTCGACACATGGGAAAGCAGGACAAGAAACTTGGAGGTTAAAGCCAAAGGGTTGTTAGCAAAAGCGTTTACTAAGCAGATGGTATCTGAGGCTGAGGAGATAATCTTAATCAGTCATGGGAAGGGGAAGTACGGAAGAATACTTGGCGAGGTAATTTGTGATGGCGTCAGTTTGAATGATGCGCTCATAGAAAACGGTCACGCTGTCGTGTATGACGGTGGGACTAAGACATTAAAGAGTTAACGGTGAGCGTTGTTAGATATTCTAATGGCCGCAGTCGCGTTAACGTTATTAGTAGGATGGTTAATGGAGGATTTGAATGGCAAGATTAAGATTCAGGGGAGAGTTAGACGGCCTAGAGTACAGCGGGCATCCCGTGTCAGGGACTATATCAAGTTTCTATGGCGTTGTGCGAAAAGAATTATCGGGCGGTAAGGGGCATTCGGGCCTAGATCTGGCTGCTCCAGAGGGCACACCAATTACAGTTCCAATGGAAGGAATAGTGCAAGATGTTTTTACCGTGGAAGACGAAGGCTGGAGGGCTGGGTTCGCTAAAGTTTTTGGGAACTGCGTCATTCTTCGTCATAGCGATAGCGACGACAGTCTTCTTGCTTACACTTTGTACGCTCACATGGTTGCAACACCAAGCGTCTCGCGCTCTCAACCCGTGAACGAAGGTGACTTACTAGGACACATAGGTAGCACAGGTCAAAGCACTGGTCCCCATTTACACTGGGGTTGCACAGTGACAGACAATCCGTATCTACAGAGAGCGAAGGGGTTGAACAATCCCCTAGACTTCCTAGATAATAGTGAAGAGGAAGTAGACGATGTAGATGAGCAGCAGAAGAAAGCAAATGACTTAATTGATGCTGGGCAAAGTATATTAAACAATGTAATAGATGACCTTCAAGGCAAGGTAGATGATATGGAGAATGACTAATGCAAATATCTGAGGAATATCGAGACATCGGGGAACGTGCCATCAGTACGGGTGTGCAGTCTGCGATAGGGGTGACTGCTGGTATGTCGCTGGCGAATGTGGACATGGATGCTATGGCACTTATAGCCACGGTGTTTATTAGTGCGGCTGCTAGTGTGCTCAAGTCAGGCGTAGCTCAGAAGCTCGTCGGCGATGACAGTGCTAGTCTAGTAACATTAAAGCGCGACCCAAAGACAGGTCGCTTTATGAAGAGGGAGAAATAAAATGGCTTCGATTAAAAAGAACGGTAAGCAATTAAGCGCGGCAGGTGTACCAGCCGTGTATCCACCAAAGGCCAAGCCAGCCGCAA
>Ga0206683_10000297_pt1 | contig 37694 bp, 65 predicted proteins | sample M280m12015metaG_FD_155483 | JGI IMG/M metagenome (GOLD analysis project Ga0206683, IMG submission 155483) | Ammonia-oxidizing marine archaeal communities from Monterey Bay, California, United States - M2 80m 12015 | ecosystem: Environmental > Aquatic > Marine > Intertidal zone | place: USA...
AGACACTAAAGTACTAATATAATGCTTGACACGTCAATTTATGACGCATAGTTAAGAAGGGGTAGAATAAAATAACGAGATGCTTAAAGACGACCTAACAGATAAACAGAAAGCACTGGTAGATACCATCGTATCAACAGGGTGTAGTATAACGGAAGCTGCTAAAACAGCTGGATATTCAACAGAAGTCAGTAAAGATTCAGCGAGAGTAAGTGCTTCTCGCACACTACGTTTACCAAAGGTACAGAGTTATATGAGCAAGTGTATTGCTAATACTCTAGGACTTGGTGCAGTAAGTGCGAGTAAGAGGCTTATCGATCTCTCTAGTGGAGCTAGGAGTGAGTATGTCCAACTTGAGGCAAGTAGAGATATACTCGATAGAGTAGGGTTAAGAGCACCTGACAGGGTGGCACATAATGTTACAGGCGATATCAAGATAAGTATCGACCTCTCTTAAAATTGTCGGTACAGCCGACCATTTGTCCACGCCACTCAGAATGAGGGGTGGGGGCAAAAACACCCATCGCTAGATGACTAGTGGAGTCATACAAGCAACAGAGGTGTTTTTTAAGTTCGTTATCACGTTCTAATAAATTTGTAGATCCTCCAAAGGTAAGTTATACAAATTAATGGCAAAAAAAGAAATTGTAGAACACGTAACGAAGGCAAGGTTTAAAAAAACTTCCCAATCAAAGAGAAGACCTAAAATGTCTTCAATGAATAAATCCAAAAAAAGAAGCTTTAAAAAGTATAGATCTCAGGGGTAAGTGCGTTTATCTTTCTAGAGTTGTGTTATAAGTAGATTATTCCAATAAATCAAAAGAGGTTAAATGTTTTACTTAGTAAAAATTTGGGATAATAGTGATTGTTTTCTAAAGAAAGAAATACTATACCAATCAGATAACGATGTTACTGCAATGCAAAAAGCAAGTGCTGCTACGCCTGATGGCTGTAGAGCAACATATGAGTCAATTGATAAGGAAAAATATGAAAAAGAAAAAACTCAAAAAACCGAAGAAGAAGAAAAAACCATCATCGAAGAAGACATCGCCTCGTAAACGTGGCTACTAAAGCTGAGAAGGTTCACATGGAAAAGGTGGCAAGTCTTGGATGCTATGTCTGTTTAAGACCTGCTACCTTACATCATATAAGAAATAACGGAACTGGGAATGTAGGTATGGGAAGGAGATCCTCCCATTTTGAAGTAATCCCTTTATGCTATGACCACCATCAAGGTCAACACTCAATTCATTTAGATAAAAAAAATTTTGAAAAGAACTTCGGCACGGAAAAAGAAATACTGGAAAAAATCTTAAAAAGGATTACAACTAGTGCATGAGCTTCCTCAAAACCTTATCTCTTAAAGATAGAAGAAGATTAAGAGCTATAGTCAAAAAAACCCATTTAAGTTACTACCCCAAAAACATGATAACGGATTATGAAGCTGATAAGCTTGTAGAATCTTTTGGAGAAGAAACTGTGTTTAATATGTTAAAAGCTAATGTAGGAACTAATGTCGATTAAATTTGCTTATAAACCAGAAGGCATAACTCTTAAGACTTTTATGAAGTCTAATGACTTTTTTAGAGGTATGCGTGGGCCAGTAGGTTCAGGTAAATCAGTTGCTTGTTGTATTGAAGTCTTTAGAAGATCTTTATTACAAGCTAAAAACAAAGAAGGAAAAAGAAAAACTCGATGGGCAGTTATAAGAAATACAAATCCCCAACTAAAAACTACAACAATTAAAACATGGTTAGATTGGTTTCCTGAAGATGTGTGGGGAGATTTTGCTTGGTCTGTTCCTTATACTCATAGAATTATTAGAGGTGATTTAGAAATAGAAGTATTGTTTCTAGCTCTTGATAGACCAGAGGATGTAAAGAAATTATTATCTTTAGAACTTACAGGTGTATGGATCAATGAAGCTAGAGAAATACCTAAATCAATTATAGATGCTTGTACCATGAGGGTAGGAAGATTTCCTTCTATGAGAGATGGTGGTGCTACTTGGTATGGAGTTATAGCTGATACTAACGCACCTGAAGAAGATCATTGGTGGCCTATCATGGCAGCAGATGTTCCTGTACCAGATCACATATCTCGAGATGAAGCTTTAATGTTAATTAAACCTGATAACTGGTCTTTCTATTCACAACCTCCTGCATTATTAGAAAAAAAAGATAAAGATGGATCAACCACAGCGTATGATCCTAATGAACTAGCAGAAAATAAATCAAACCTAACGCCTAAATATTATTCTAATATTATTAGAGGTAAAACAAAAGGATGGATAGATGTTTATGTTTTAAACAAACTAGGTTCAATTGAAGAAGGAAAACCTGTATATCCAAACTTTAAACAAGAGCTACATTGTGCTACCGACATATTGTTACCTAATATTACACAACCCCTATATATAGGTATTGACTTTGGATTAACACCTGCAGCAGTCTTTGGTCAAAGACTTGTTACAGGAAGATGGGCAATTTTAGATGAGCTTGTTTGTTTTGATATGGGTGTAGTTAGATTTTCAGAATTACTAAGAGGAGTTATAAGAAAATCCTATAGAAACTTTGATGTTCAGATATATGGAGATCCTGCTGGAGATTTTAGATCACAGACGGATGAAAGAACTCCATTTCAGATTATGAGGAATAATGGATTGAAAGCTATACCAGCTCCTTCTAATGATCCTGCTTTAAGAGTTGAAGCAGTAGATGTAACTTTGCAAAGATTAATAGATGGTAAAGCTGGTTTCTTGCTAGACAAAAAATGTGTTACTTTAAAAAAAGGATTTAACGGAGGTTATCATTATCGAAGACTTCAAACGTCAGGAGATAGATATGACGAAAAACCTTTTAAAAATAGATATTCTCATGTCCATGATGCTTTACAATATTTAATGATGGGAGCTGGAGAAGGTAGAACAATTCTATCAGGTAAATCAAGATCGCAACCTATGATCGCCAAGAAAGAATGGGATGTATTTGCAGGACAGAAAAAGAAAACAAGGAAAGTATGGGATCTATTCAAGAGGAATATTTAATTTATTTTTTTGAACCTGAAGCAAGGTATTCAAAATATATATGGTGGAGTTGGAATTACACACCAAAATTCACTCATTGTGGATCTTTAAATTATAATCCAGATAAAAAAATATGGAATCATATTCAATTTACCCACGCAGGTATTAAGATAGAGCTTTTAGATGAAGATCAAGCTTCAGAACTATTAGCTAAACTACATGGGTTTGAAATACTCATATGTCCTGTTAAAGATGATTGGCAGATCATGAGGATTAAAGAATTATCCTGTGTATCATTTACTATGAGGTTAATAGGATTTTATAAATGGTGGATCGTTACTCCTTATCAGTTATATTGTGCGTTGATAAAAGCTGGATATAAGTCATTTTGGAAGAATAGGGATAATCATGGCAAAAAAACCAAAAACACCTAATGAGATCATTGAAGCTATTGAGGACTTACACTCTCAAGAGCAAGATCTTTTAGAGCAATTAAAAAAAAATATTAATTCAGATGATGATAGTGATGATGATTTTGATGATGATGATGATTTTGACAGGGATGATATATAATGGGTGGTAATTCAAATAGTGGAAGTAGTAGTGGAGGAGAATCTACTTACGATAGAAAGCAACAAGCTGGTGTAAAAAAAGGTTCTACTTTTCAAACTTACAAAGGTGGTAAAGCTGTAGGTGTAGATTATGCTTTAAAAGATAAAATAGAAAGTCAAAAATTAGAAAAATTTCATAATGCTGGTAAAGTAGATGAAATAAAAACTCCTATTACAGCAATTAATATTATAGGTAATGCTACATTAGGATGGACAAATGCAGGTTCTGTAAAAACAAGAGAATATTTTACAAATAAAGTTTTAAGTTCTACTAAAGCTAAAAAAAATATTGGTTATACTCAATCAGAATTTAAAAATTTAACTTCAGCTAAACAAGAAGAAGTTTATGATTCTTATATGTCTAATAGAATGTCTGGTAAAACAGATGCTTATGGAAATACTCATCCAAATTATACAAAAGAAAAAGATGGAACTTTTAGAAAAACTGGTGGAGGTGATAATCAAACTAGAAAAACAGAAGCACAAATTTTACAAGAAAATACTGAAGCTGAAACAAAAAAAGATGATGTTGCAATTTCAGAAGATGAGTATAAAAAGCGTAGAGGACTAATAGGTTCAAGATCAATGTTTTCAAGATCAGGTGGTCGTGGATTTTTTGACTCTACTGGTTCAGCAATAATATAAAGGAGATAATAATGGCGAATAAATGGGATGATAAATCATATATACCTTTTCCTGAAACTAAAAATGTAGAAGATAGAATTAAAAAAGGGAAAAAAAAACATGGAGATCATTATCCAGCAACTGATTCTGAAATAGATGAAGTTTATGGTGTTGGTGCTGCAACTGAAGCATTAGATGCAGCTCATAAAAAAAAGAAAAAAAAATAGTATAAATGAATTAAATGGAATATATAGATACAGCAGATGTACTTACAACAGGAACATCAGATAAAGCAACAGAGATTCTTAAAAAATATAAAGAAGCTCAAAACATAAAAGACTTTTGGAAGGATAGATTCGAAGAAGCATATGAATATTGTTTACCTAATCGTGAGTCTTTCTTTGATGAATCCCCAGGCCAAAGACGTACCGATAAAATTTTTGATGAAACAGCTGTGGTCGGAGTCCAGGAATTTGCATCAAGACTCCAAGCAGGAATCACACCCACATTTGCAAGATGGGCAGACTTCCAAGCTGGATCAGAAATTCCACAAGAACAAAAATCATTCATCAATCTCGAATTAGATAAAATTACAGATTACGTTTTTCAAGTATTACAAAATTCTAATTTCAATCAAGAAATCCATGAATCATTTATGGATCTTGCTATTGGAACAGGTGTTATACTTGTTGAAGAAGGAGATTCTGTTGATCCAATTAAATTTACAGCAGTACCTTTAACAAGAGTATGTTTAAATAATGGGCCTGATGGAAAGATAGATACTATTTATAGAACAAGATTATGTAAACCTCACGAAATAAATATCTTATATCCTAAAGCTGTATTACCAGAAAACTTTAATCCTTTAAAAAATAAAAAGAAAATTAAAATTATTGAATCTATTTATAAAGTTTATGAAGATAATGTAGAAAAATATAAATTTTGCGTAGTGATGGAAAATCCTAAAGCAATTTTATTAGAAGAAGAATATACTGGAGAAGGATCAAATCCTTATTTAGTATTTAGATGGAATAAAGCATCTGGTGAAGTTTATGGTAGAGGCCCAGTATTTAATGCAATGGGTGCTATTAAAACTTGTAACCTTACTATAGAATTAATATTACAAAATGCACAAATGTCTGTAAGTGGAGTTTATACTTACGAAGATGATGGTGTAATTAATCCTGATAACATTTCCCTTGTACCAGGATCTCTAATCCCTGTAGCTCCTGGATCTAGAGGTTTATTGCCAATTCAGGCAGCATCAAACTTTGATGTTGCCCAATTGGTATTAAATGACATGAGGCAAAATATTAAGAAAGCATTATACATGGAAGCATTAGGAAGACCTGAAGGAACTCCTATGACAGCAACTGAAGTTTCAGAAAGAATGGCAGATCTATCTAGACAAATAGGTTCTTCTTTTGGAAGACTTCAATCTGAATTAATTAATCCATTATTAAAAAGAATAATTAGAATTTTATCTAAACAAGGTAGAATTGACATCCCTAAAGTTAACGGTAGGGAAGTTAAAATAGCTCCACGTTCACCTCTAGCACAAGCTCAACATTTACAAGATGTTGCAGATGTAACTAGGTTCAATGAAATAATAGCAGGTACATTTGGCCCACAAATGATTAATTTAATTGTGGATCAAAATGAAACTGCAAAATATTTAGCAGAAAAAATGAACCTTCCTGAAAAGCTTATTAGAAATGAACAAGAGCAAAAAGAGTTAGTAAATCGTATGCAACAATTGCAACAAAGTGCAAACGAACCACCAGAAGGAGGAGAAGCTCCACCAGGGGCATAATATGACATGGGATGCTTTAAACAAAGACAAACCAAAAATTGCAAATAGTGTAGATGGATATATAAGAACAGAGAAAGAGGAAACTCAACTTAATAAACATTTTGCCAACGTCTTTAAAGATGATGAAGGTAAAAAAGTTCTAGACTATTTACAATCAATCACTACTGAAGCTGTTGCTGGGCCTAATGTAACTAGCAATCAGTTATTTCATATCGAAGGTATGAGATTTTTAGTAGGTATAATCAAAACAAGAAAAAAAAAAGGAGAACAAGATGGCAGATGATAATGCAACATCAGCACCAATCGCCACAGAAACAATTGGTTCTGAAGTAAGTAAACCTGATTATGTTCAGGATAAGTTTTGGGATTCAGATTCCAAACAAGTAAACATAGAAAACCTATCTTCAAGTTATAATTCACTTGAAGCTAAATTAGGTTCTAGAACCGAAGATCTTTCTAAACAAATTAGAACAGATATAGAAGCTGAAAGACTTAAGAATGTTCCAGAGTCTTATAAGTTAAATGTTCCAGAAATGGAAAACACTAAATTATCTGTAACTGCAGAAATGCCCATAGTTAAATGGTGGGGAGAAACTGCTAAAGACGCAGGTCTTTCTCAAGAACAATATGATTCAGGTGTTAAAGCATTTGTTGATAATGCTGTAGCTAACTTACCTAATCCAGATCTTGAAAAGCAAAAACTTGGAGATAATGGCAAAGAAAGAGTTGAAGCTGCATCAATGTGGTCTAAAAAACATTTAAGTCCTGATGGATATTCTACAATATCCGATTTAGCTGGAACAGCTGGAGGAGTTAAAGTTATAGAAGAATTGATGAAGCTTACTAAAGATACTAATATGCCTACATCACAAACTCAAGTAGATGCTTCTGCTACTGCAGATGATTTAAAATCAATGTTGAATGATCCTCGTTACTGGGATAGTGGTAAAAGAGATCCTTCTTATGTAAGACGAGTTACTGAGTTATATGAAAAGGCGTTCAAAAATCAAGCACCAAAAAGTTAAATTTAAGTATAAAAAACTTAATAAACCTTTTAAATGGAGAGATTGTGTATCTCAAACAGGATGGCTAACTGCTGCAGAAATAGAAGCAGCAGTACCTGCCAAATGTATTACTGGAGATTTTTGGATTTATAAAGATACAGATGATTTTATTACTTTGTTTGGTACTTATTCTTACGATGAAAAAGGTGCAATAGAATTTGGTGAAGTTATAACTATCCCTAAACAATGGATTTAATGTGCGTTGCCAACATTATCTGTAAATAATATTTCTTATTCAAGACCTTAGAATGTTTAATGTTTGCCCTTAACTGGACAACAAACCCCCTGCATTAAAAGACAATCGGTAAATTAACAATAACAAAGGACATAATACAATGGCAAGTTCAATCACAAATGCCTTTATTACTCAGTTCGAAGCTGAAGTTCATATGGCTTACCAAAGAATGGGAAGCAAATTGAAAAATTTAGTTAGAACAGTCAATGGTGTTAATGGTTCTACTGTTAAGTTCCAAAAAGTTGCAAAAGGTTCTGCAAATACTAAAGCAAGACACGCTGAAGTAGTTGCAATGGATCTAGCTCACAGCAATGTAAGTGCAACTTTGACCGATTACTATGCAGCAGATTACGTTGACAAATTAGACGAGTTAAAGATAAACATTGATGAACGGCAAGTTGTAGCTCAATCAGCAGCATATGCACTCGGCAGAAAAACTGACGAAGTGTTAATATCTACTCTTGACGCAGCAACTTCAATTGCAGCTAACGTCAGTTCTTCAGCAACTGGGATGACTCTCATTAAAGCTAAGAATATGATGGAAGTGTTTAATGGAAACGATGTTCCTGATGACAATCAAAGATATTGGGCAGTAGGGCCAAAACAATGGTCTGACCTATTATCTGTTGATCAATTCTCTAGAGTAGAATACGTAGGGCCTAGTGATCTACCATTCCCTAATGGCATGACTGCCAAAAGATGGATGGGATTCCTATTCTTCGTACACTCTGGTTTATCTTTATCAGGTTCGGACAGAAAAAATCTGGCTTTTCATAAATCAGCAATTGGCTGTGGTATCGGTTCAGATGTACGTACTGAAGTTAACTACATCCCTGAAAAAGTTTCACACCTAATAACGTCTATGATTTCATTAGGTAGTGTACAAATTGACGGTGATGCAGCAAGAGTTCAGTTATGTACAGAATAATTAAAAGGAGATTATAATATGGCATACGCAATAGACAATCCTGTAAAAAAGGTTGCTCAAATGGGTGCTTCTAACTCTCTTTGGTATTATACTGACGGAGATGCTATAGGCACAATCGTGGCAGATGATTATTTCATTCTGTCTTACGCAGAACTAAAAGCTGGAGATGTTATACTTGTAAATAGTGGAGGATCTAACGCAGTTATGGACACAATAATCGTGTCTGTAAATGACGGTGGAACGAATCTAAATACAGTCATCGAGGCATAGTTCACATCAAATAAAAATTTAGGGGGAGCAATCCCCCTAGATTGCAGACAATAAAAATTATGGCGACAACTGATATAGACATATGTGCAAGAGCTTTAGTAATGATAGGTGCTCAACCCATTTCATCTTTTTCAGATGGAAGTACAGAAGCACTAGTAGCTTCAAATGTTTATACTGATGTTACCGAAGCTTCTCTAACTAGACATAGATGGAGATTTGCAACAACTCAAGCAACATTATCCCTTTTAAGTAATACACCAACAGGAAGATATGCTTATGCATATCAGATGCCAACATCTCCTGCAGTATTACAAATTATTTCAATTACAGTTAATGATTATGTTATACCTTATGCAAGGTATCAAGATTACATTTATGTAAATGATTATGGTTCATCTAATACACTTGTAATGGATTATATTTACAAAGTAGGTGAAGCATATTTTCCACCCCATTTTAGATTAGCTTTAGAATATGAATTAGCTGCAGTATTTTCAGGTTCTGTAGCTAGAGATTCAGCTATGATTAAACAATTTAAAGAATTAGCTGAAAGACAATTTCTTGTAGCTAAAAATATAGATTCTGCTGAAACAACTTCTAAAGTTTTAGACACTAATAGATTTATTTCTTTAAGAAGATCTACAAGAACGGATGTATAATGGGAAGAACATTAAGAACGGTTATAACCAATTTTTCATCTGGAGAACTTAATCCATTATTAGCAACTCGTACTGATGTTGCATCTTATTTTCAAGGTGCTAAAAATTGTAAAAATTTTGCTTTATTAGCAGAAGGTGGTTTAATGAGAAGACCAGGAACTTCTTATTTAGCAACACTACCTGCAGAAAGTAGAATTATTCCTTTTATATTTTCTGATGATGAAGTAGCTATTATTGTATTATCTAATAATAGAATGGATGTATATAATACATCAGGTGTAGCTATTACTTCTAATTATACAACTAATTGTAATTGGACAACAGCTCAATTATTTGAATTAAACTTTGCTCAATTTGGAGATACAATTTTTGTAGCTCATAGAAACAATCCACTTAGAAAAATATTTAGAGTATCAGCTAGTTCATTTACTGTTACTGCTTTTACTTTTGCAACTCATTCTTCTGGTTATCCAATATATGAACCTTATTATAAATATGCAGATAGTGCTACTACTATAGGAACATCTGCTACTACTGGATCTGTTACTGTTACAGCAAGTGCTGATACTTTTTCGGCATCTTGGGTAGGAATTAAAATTAGAAAAGATGATAAGACTATGACAATAACAGCATTTACTGATGCAACTCATGTTACAGCAACAGTTAATGAAACATTAGCCAATACAACAGCAACTGCAGATTGGGATGAACAAGCAATATCTACATTAAGAGGATATGCTCAAGCTGTTACATTCCATGCTAAAAGATTATGGTTAGGAGGTTTATACTCTAGACCTGCTGCTGTACTTGCTTCTAAAATTTCTGAATATTATAATTTTGATGTAGATGATGCAGATTCAGCAGATGCTATAGATGTAGATATTTCAGGAGATCAAGTTAATGAAGTTAGACATATGTTATCTGGAAAAGACTTACAAGTTTTTACAGATGGTGGAGAATATTATGTTCCAGTATCTTCTACTGATAATACTATTACTCCAGCTAATGTAAGTATTCAAAGACAAACTCCATACGGAATCTCAAGAACAGCTCCTAAAATGTTTGATTTAGCTACAGGGTTTGTTCAAAAAAATGGTAAAGCAATTAGAGAATTTGTTTATTCTGATATTGAAGATGGATATAAATCCACAGCAGTATCTATACTTGCACAACATTTAATTGATAGTCCTAAAGAAATAGCAATTATGAAAGGTAACTTAACTAGACCTGAACAATATGCTTTTTTTTTAAATAATGGTTCAACACACCCAGGCAAGTTATCAGTATTTCATTCCGTTAGAGATGAAAAAATAGCAGGTTGGGTACAATGGTCAACAAGAGATGGTGATACTTTTCATTCTATATCAGCACTTAATGAAAATTTAATTTGTATTGGTAAAAGATCCTTAAATAGTTCTACAGTTTATACTTTAGAAAAATTTGCAGATGATGATAGTACTACACTTGATTGCCAAACTACTTCTACTTTAAACCAAAGAGGAACTCCTTTAGTTAAAGGAGCTGCTCAAAGTGGTACAACTTTAATAGTAGATGGATTAACTTCAGCACCTAAAGTAAGTGAAGAATTTTCTATAGCAGGTAATGCCAAAGAATATAAAATTGAATCTCTTGTAGATAATGGTGGAGGTACTTATACCTTAACATTAGATGCAACATTAGCAGCAACTCCAGCAGATAATGGAGTTATAACATTTACTAAAGGATTTTTACATACCGTAAATGCTATTTATCAAGCTGAAACAATTAATGTTGTTCAAGGTAATAGTTCTATTGGATCATTTCTTGTATCTGGTTCAAATACAATTACTTTAACAAATGCACCTAAAGCTACTGGATTAAAAGTAGGATTTAATTATACTCCTTCTGTAGAAACTATGCCTATAGATAAAGAATTACCTGAAGGCCCATTAACAGGTCTTCCAAGAAGAATCTCAAGAGCCATCGTTGATTTAAACTCAACTTTGGATATGACTATTAAAGCTGCAGATAGCACCTCTAAATCTTTAGTAGTACAACAAGTTAGTTTTGCAGGTGGCTCTGACCTAGTTCCAGTAACATCTAAAAAAGAATTTTTCTTTTTAGGTTATAGTAAAAGTCCAACAATAACAATTTCTCAAGATGATCCTTTACCAATGAAAATCTTGGGTATGTCTGTGGAGGTAGTTTTTGCATGAGTGCTGATCCAGTAACAATGTTTGTCATAACAGCTGCGAAGTCTTTATACGATATTAAAGAATCTAAAAAACAAGCAAAGATTGAACAACAAAGGTATCAAGATCGTATTATGAGAATAGCTGAAGTAGCTAGACGAGAAGAAGATGATCGTAAAGAAAAATTAAAATATGCGTTAGCACATAATTTAGCTATTCAAGCAGGTACAGGTTTTAATGTTTCTAGTATGTCATTTTTAAATATACAAGATCAACAAAGTCTTAGAGCAGATAAAGATATAGCTACAATAAGATTAAATATGACAAGTGATATTAATGAATTATCATTAAATGCACAAATAGCAAAATCACAACGTAAAAAAGAAGTGTTTGGTGGTTGGGCATCTATTATGAGTGCTGGTTATGAATATAAGGCAAAAAAAGATGCATAATATATTAATATTATTTTTTTTGGGAGTTTATCAATTATGGCATTAGATAGTGGTAAAAAAGAAGTTAAATTAAAAACAATAGATTCAAGTGTTCCTTATGTTCCAGCTAAAAGTACTTTTAGTATAGTAGCAGATGCGTTTGAACCAACATTAAAGAGATTAGAACAAAACTGGGCTGATACAGCTAGAGCTAATTATTTTAATGATTTTCAAATTAAAACAAGAGAAGCTTTTATTAAGTTTAGTTCTGAATTTGAAAATGATCCCAATGGAATGAAAACAGCAGTTGATACTTATTCTACCAATTTATTAGAAAAAGCACCCCCTAGATACAAAGTACAAGTTCAAGCTATGTTAGCTAGTTATAGTACTAATGCAGTAATAGGAGCAACAAATAAAAGATTACAACTTGATGAAACAAAGTTAGCAAATGATGATTTAACTATTTGGGAAAATATTAATACAGATACAGAAAATAACCTTAGAATATCTTCTGAAATTGCAGATGGTAATATAGCAAGACAAAAAATTAATGATGAAACTCTTTCTGGTTTTTTTAAAGTTAATGAACACTCTAAAAATAATTTTGAAACTTTTGTTAAAACTGAAAAAAGAACAGATAAAAAACACGAAGGAAATATAGAACAATCAGTTGAAGATATTTTAATTTCTAGAGGTGTTCATATGATGATGACTATGAATACTGACCAAGCACTAGAATGGTTAAATTTATATGCTAATAATAAAGATGGATTAGCAATGGATGTAGGTGTTAAACCTGGAGATGGATCTACAAAAGATAATCCTATTTATCAATTATCATTAGCTATGATGAAAGATGATGATACAAGAGAAAAAATTGTTACAGAAATTTATAAGAAATATAAAATTTTTAATGGAGAAAAATTTAAAACTACAGGATCTTCTAATACAATTAATTATAAAGCATTACTAGAACCCAATAACATATTATCTTGGGAACAAGATCAAACTGCTCAAAGAAATGGACATGATGTTGCTATGTCTATTAATGGAATGGAATTTCAATCAGAGAAATATAACAAAGTAGTCGAAAAAGTTAATTATAATAATTATATTCAAAGTAATATCACTTCATTTATGCAAAGTGGAAAACTGATTGACTTTAAAAATGATCAAGAAAAAAAAGATACAGCTTCAGCTATATTAGCCAACTTTGGTATTCACGAAGTTCAAATGGGTTTTGATCAAAATGGTAATTTTACAGATAGCTTTCTTACAGCAACCAATCTTCTTTCAGAATTAAATATATTTCCAGATGAATATAAAACTTATCTTCAAATAGAAGGAGGGGGTACTTATGAGAATCCTGCAGTATTAGCTCAATTAAGAGAAAAACTTTTTACTTTTAATTATTTAACTAGTGATGATGTATTTCCTAATTGGGCAGGTGGCAGTGATTTTTTAAAATGGGCTGCAGAACAAGACATAACATCTAGAGATGATGTAGTCGCAGCAGAAATATTAAATAGTTATAAAGATATGGATTGGGATAAAAGAATTACAGCTATTAGCAATTCTTTTAATGAAGGAAATAAAGGTGATTTTTTATGGATGGAATGGGATAGGTTTGACAATACGATTACTAAATCATTACATTCTCCTAATGCTTTTGTTAAATTTTTTATGGATGAAAAAAATCTATACCATAAACATTTATTAGAACAATCAGATCAAACAACCTGGATATCATGGGATGCTGCTAAAATTATGTCAGCACAAACTAAAATCCAATTTCAAAATCTATTTATTAATGAAATGGCTTTAATGTCTAATTCAGATACTTTTGATGTTTGGGCAGATGAAAATTCTAACTTAAGAGAAAAAGCTTGGCACAGAACTTTACAAAAACTTAAAGATGGAAATTATGGAATAGAAAGTCATACAGGTGATGGTGTTCCTAAATTAGTTAAAGATCCTTTTTGGCTAAACAAAGGTTCTTTTAATGATGACGATGTTTATGCAGCAATCAATCAAGATTTTCATATGTTAAGTAAATCAGAACAACTGTCAAAATGGGGCACTAATGATTTTAATGTAGTATTAGATAAGTATTTTAAAATTTGGGCAGATGATAATCAAGGCGATGTTAAGCTATCTTTAGATAATGATGGTACAAATAATTATAACATATCTTTTGTTAACGGAGCAGATGTGATTACATTAAATGAAAAATTTGAACCTCACAAATGGACAAATATTATTGATAAAGATTCACCAGCAAGTGCAACACAAGTAGTTAATCATACTGCTGATGCAATGTTTAAAGAATTTCAAAAAACAGCATTTTTTAAAAGTTTAGATTTAGACAAAAAAGGATTAGCAGAAAAATTTATATATGGAACAATGCGTCAAGGATTAAAATTAGGAAATTGGAGATGGTATCCTGATATTCCTGGTTTAGATGATACACCAGTAGAACTACGACCATTCCATTTTATAGCAAGAGCTTTAGGACATGATGGAGATCTTAGAGAATTAAGAACTACATTTCAAACAATGAATGGCATAGCTTCTGAAAGTTTATCTTTTGTTAAAAAAATTAATGCAAATAGAAAAATTAATGATACTGAAAAAGCAGTAGAGGCACTTTATCCACCTGACAAAATGACATTTACAAAAAATAATATGTCATTAAATTTTGCTACTTGGACAGCAGAAAATTATCAAAATACAGATTTAGCATTAACACATAGAACTAATAACTGGGGAGCAGTTTCATCAGATAAATGGAATGGTGAAATGGATGTTAATTATAAAAGAGATAGTAGGCATTTTGCAGTCTTTAAACATCCTGTAGATAGTATTAGAGCTTCAGTTAAAACTATTCTTAATCATTCGTCATTAACAGCTAAATTAAATGATGTAGATATAAGATATGATGAAAATCCTACAATAGAAAAGATACTTACTATGTATGCTGAAGATACAACTTCATATTTTAAATCATTAGAAGCTCATACTGATTTTGATAAAACAGACACTATTGATTTATTAGACTCTCATCAAATGCATAAATTATTAAAATTTATTGTTAAGCATGAAATGGGATTCGAATATTACAATAAAACATTTGGCACATCTAATAGATATGTAGATGCTGTTATTATAGAAGGTTATAAAAAAGCTATTAATTCATACAATGGGGAATTAGGTAAATTATAATGGGAGTATTTTATCCTCAAGGAATATCTCTTGCAGATGTTGAAAAGAAAAAAGCACAGAATAATAAAGTAGTTGATTATAGTGTTAGTGATTGGTGGGATGGTTTTAAAGAAGAAAACTTACCTACCATGCTTATTCAAAAAATGATGAATGATTCAGATTTTCCACCTGATGAAACATATAATCCATCAGAAGATCCACAATTAAAAGGATATGAAGATTTAATGCATCAATTTTATTTTAGTCAAAGTGCAGCAGAAACTACAGCTACAATTAACAAATTAAAAAAACACGCAGAAATTAATAAAGCATCTCCTTGGTATCATTTAGGTAGAGTTACAGGAGCTTTTACAGATCCCTCTACATTATTACTGTTTACAAAATTTGGACAAGCAGCTAAAGTTTTTGGTACAGCAGCATTAACAGAAGAATTTTTTAAACAAAATATAGATCCATTAAGAGATGATAGTTATGTAGCTTGGGTAGGAGGTGCAGCATATGGCATACCTGCTATTCTTAATAAATTAACAGCACCACCACCAATGTCAGTTACTCGTAAAATTAATAAATTAGATTCCGAATGGAATACTGGAGTTAAACAAGCTGATGGTATTATGGAAGATGGTTCATTTATTAAAGCTAATAAATTAGATCCAGTACCAAGTGGAGTAGGAGCTGAAGGAATTGTTTATACAATAGGACAAACTGTTAAAATTAATAACAAAGGTGGTACAGCTAAAATTATAGGACAAGGATTTATCAATAAAACTAATAAAAGATTTTACAATATTGAAACTAATAAAGGTAATAAATACAAAATTTTAGAAGAAGATTTAAATAAATTAAATAGATCTACACCTGCAAAAAGAATGGAAGGTGAAAAATTTGTTAAAAGTAATTTAGGAATATTTGGAGAAGAAGGGCCTTGGACTCCAGTATTTAGAGTAATTAATCAAAAAGTATCTAGTACAGCAAGAACTATGATGGGAGATCTTTTAGATACTCCTTTGCTAAAACTTAAAAATACTAAAGAATGGGGATTCCAAGCAACAGGTAAATCTATTGAAACAGATATGCGTATGATGAGAGTGGGTGAAATAGAATCTCATAAATTAGTTAAAGATTTTTTCCAAAAATACGTTAGAAGACAACAATTAGAAACTGGTTCTTCTGTACCTTCTACTAATATTGGTCTAGCTTTAAAAAATAAAATGACAGATGGCTGGAAATCATTAGATCAATTTGCTAAAGAAGTTAGTATTGCTAGATTAAATTCTATGTCGCATGAGATACCTGAAGTATCAGCAGCAGCAAGAGCTACACAAGATAAAGTATATGGGCCTTTATTTAAATTAGTTAATGATCTTAAAATAAGAGAAATACCTGTTATAGCTGAAATTAAATTTTGGGAAGGAGTCCTTAAAGATATTAGAATAAAAAAAGAAGGATCTAAAACTTTCAAATCTAAATATGGTGATCCTGATGAGGTTTATTCAATTTCTAGAATAGAATCTACTATTGATAAATTAACTAGTAGATTAAAAAATATTCAAAGTGGTAAAGGTGTTAAAGATTATATTAATATAGTTTATGTTAAAAACGCTATTGATAAAAATCCTGCACAATTTAGAAAAATAATACAAGACTTCTATATTAGAAAGGGAGTTCAAATTAACAAAAAAGCTTTAGATGATTTAGTCCATGATTTATCAAACCATTTTCCTTTTATCAAACCAAGAAAAGGAGATTATGATTTAAATCAAAGGTATGTTTTTAAAGATCCTAGATATGCTAGAGCATTAAGATCAAGAGAATTAAATCTAGATAAACAAGCACAACTAGAATTAATTGAAGCTAATATGATTATTAGCGATATATTTGCTTTACAAAAAATTTATGCAAGACAAGTAATACCAGATATTTTACTTACTAAAAAATATGGAGATCCTAATGGTTTAGGATTTAGATTTATTGAAGATGGTGAAATGTCAGGATTCTTTCCTGGCCTTATGTCTGTAGCTAATGATTTTAATCTTAAAGCATCTATGGGTAAACAAGGTAGCAGAGCTGAAATACTTAAATTAAGAGATGCTACTTTAGCAGATTTAGAAGCAGGTATAGAATTAATAAAAGGTTCATATGGATTACCTGCTAATCCTCATGCATGGACTTCGGTAGCAATGAGAACAATGAAACACTACAACGCATTAACTATGCTTACAGGTTTCTTTGCAGCAATACCTGATGTAGCTCGTATTACTATGACCTCTGGAATTAAAAGAGGTTTTAGAACTCAATTTGAAATGTTTTCAGATTTTCTTGATGATGCAAAATTATTTAATATGGGTAAAAAAGAAGCTCAATCTTTTGGTGAAGCAGTTGATATGATAACTGGACAAAGAGCAATGTTATTTGCTGATGTAGGAGATATGTTTGGTTTAGCTAATAAACTTGAAAGTGGATTAGGTAAAATGTCAGCATTTAACTTTATGTATGTTAACCTTATGTCTAGATGGACAGAAATGGCTAAAGGTATGGCATCTGTTACTATAGGTTCTAGAATTATAGAAGATTCGGTTAAATGGAGTAAAGGTAGTTTATCAGATAAATGGAAAACTGCATTATCATCTTCAGGTATTGATGGAGATATGGCTAGAAGAATAGCTGTTCAATTTAATGAACACGGTACTAAAACAAAACATAATTTTATGGCTAATACATCTCAATGGTCAGATAAACAAGCTGTTGATGCTTTTGGTGCAGCTCTTAATAAAGATATTAATATAACAATTGTAACCCCAGGTTTAGGAGATACTCCTAAATGGATGAGTAAAGAATTAGGATCAACATTAGCTCAATTTAAAAAATTTGCTATGGGTTCTTCTCAAAGAATGTTGTTAAGAGGTATGCAAGAGAAAGATCTAGATTTCTTATTTGGTGCAATGTTATTAATGGGATCTGGTATGATTATTGATGCTACATATCATAAATTTAGATTTAACAGAGATTATAATAAATTATCATTAACTCAAAAACTACTTAATGCTTTTGATAGATCAGGATTAGCAGGTATTTATACTGATGTTAATAAAGCTATTGAAACATTAACTGATAATAGAATTGGTATTGCTCCATTATTAGGAGATGCAAAACCATATGGATCATCTGGAAGATGGAAAGCTGGAACTATAGGTGGGCCAACAGGTGGTCAAATATATAATATTTTTGATATTATTTATGACGTAACAGGAAACAAATATAATCATCATACAGCTAAAAATGTGAGGCGACTTATCCCATTTCAGAACATATGGTATCTCGATTGGTTGTTTGACGACATACAAAAAGGACTTAATTAATTAATGGCTATTACAATTTCTGATACAGAACCTCGTGTTCAATATACTGCAACAAGTTCACAGACTACATTTTCTGTGCCTTTTGAATTTTTTACTGTAAACGATATTAAAGTTTACAATGGCTCATCGCTATTATCATATAATGCTTCACCATCATCGGCATCACAATATTCGGTAACAGGGGCAGGAGTTACTGGTGGTGGATCAATTACTCTAGGGGGAGGGGCTACCCTTAATGATATTATTACGATTTATAGAGATCTAGCAATTTCTAGATCAACAGACTTTCCAACTTCAGGAGCTTTCCAAATAGATTCATTAAATACAGAATTAGATAAAATCATTGCTATGAGTCAGCAATTAGAAAGAGATCTTAAATTTTCACCTAAAGCTGCAGCTACAACGTCAAACACTTTCAACCTAACCTTTCCAAATCTTGTAGCTGACAAAATCCTATCTGTTAACGCAGCAGGAACAGCTTTAGAGTTTTCTCAATCTATCACTAATGTAAATATAATTGCTGGAATAGCTAGTGATGTAACTACAGTTAGTGGCATTGCAGCAAATGTAACTTCGGTAGCAGGTAATGCAGCTAATATTAATTTGGTCGCAGGTTCTATTGGCTCAGTTAATACGGTAGCAGCAGACATTGCTAAAGTTATAGCTGTAGCAAATGATTTAGCAGAAGCAGTTTCGGAAGTAGAAACTGTAGCTGATGATTTAAATGAAGCAACTTCAGAAATAGATACAGTTGCTACAAATATTGCAAACGTAAATACAGTAGGTACTGCAATCGCTAATGTAAATTTAGTTGCAGGTAAAGCAACTGAAATAGGTTTATTAGGAACTTCAGCAGTAGTAACTGACTTAGGTTTACTTGGTACTTCAGCAGTAGTTACAGATTTAGATTTATTAGCTACTTCTGCAAATGTTACTGCAATGGGATTACTAGGAGTAAGTGCAGTTATAACAGATATGGATTTATTAGGAACGTCTGCAAATGTAACTAATATGGCAGCATTAGGTACTTCAGCAAATGTAACTAATATGACAACACTTGCAGGTATATCTGGATTAGCTAGTTTAGCAGCAGCTCATGCAGCAGTTACCAATGTATCTACTAATTTAGCAGCAGTACAAAACTTTGCTGATGTTTATAGAATTTCAGCTTCAGCACCAGTTTCTAGTTTAAATGTTGGTGATTTATATTTTGATACGACAGCTAACGAATTAAAAGTTTACAAATCTTCTGGTTGGGCAGCAGCAGGTTCTACAGTCAATGGAACTTCAGCACGATTTAATTATACAGCAACAGCTTCACAAACAACATTTACAGGAGCAGATACTAATGGAGAAACACTTGCTTATGATGCAGGTTTTGCAGATGTATATTTAAATGGAGTAAGATTATCAGGAGCAGATATTACAATTACTTCAGGTAGTTCTGTAGTTCTAGCTACAGGTGCTAGTGCAGGAGATATTTTAGATGTAGTTGCTTATGGAACATTTAGCGTAGCTTCAATAGCAGCAAGTTCTATTACTTCAGGTACAATTAATGAAGCAAGATTACCAGCTTCAGCTTTAGGTGCAGTTTGGGAAAGTAAATCAGCAGACTTTACAGCAGAAGCAAGAAAGAATTATTTTTGTGATACTTCAAGCAATGATATTGACGTTACCTTACCAGCAGGAACAATAGGTGATGAAATAAGATTTCTAGATGTGAGTGGCAGTTTTGATACAAATGATTTAACAATACTAAATGGAAGTAGTAAAATTCAAGGTGCTTCAGCTAATTTAGATGTAGCAACTGAAAGAGCAGGTTTTGCTCTAGTTTATTACAATTCAACACAAGGGTGGTTATTAAAAGATGTCTAATTATAAAGATTTAAAACATAAAAACTTAGTAGATAAAGGTATTATAGGTACTACACTAGCAACAGGAACAACTGCTCAACGAGGAAGTGGAGTAGGTCAATTCAGATACAATACTACTACAGGAAAATTTGAGGGTAGAAATGCAAGTGCTTTTGTTTCTATAGAGCCAACACCAATAGTTACTTCTATTGATGATACAGAAGTAGATAGTGCAGGTGGTGGAAATCAAACTTTTGTAATTACAGGTACAAATTTTGCAACAGGAGATATAGCTTCTTTTGTTGGGGCAGATGCTTCTACTTTTAATGCAAGTACAACAACAGTAGATAGTGTAACACAAATCACAGCAGTTGTACCTAAAGTATCTTTCTTAAATGCACAAGAACCTTATGATGTTAAAGTAACTTCATCAGGTGGCTTGTCAGGAGTTTTAGATAATCAAATTAATGTAGATAATGCACCAACTTGGACAACTGGAGCAGGAAGTTTAGGAACTGTTGAAGAAGATGCTACAGGAAATCATTTTACATTGGTGGCTAGTGATGCAGAGGGAGATGCAGTAACTTATGCAGAAACAGGTGGTTCAAATATTACTGGTGCAGGTTTAGCTTTATCAAGTGCAGGAGTAATATCAGGCGACCCTACAGATGTAGGTGCAGATACTACAGTTTCATTTGATGTTAGAGCAACAGCAGGGGGAAAAACAGCAGATAGAAGTTTTAGTCTTATTGTTGCAAACAATCCATTAGGTGGAGTAACAGAAGTTTGGAATAGTAATACAAGTGGTATAGCATCAATAACAACTGCAAATGGTGTAAGTGATGTTACAAGTAATATTGCTTCTCTTACAGGAATATCGGGTTGGACAGGAACAAAACTTCATTATTTAGCCAATAGTGGAAACTGTGGTAATTGGTACAACATAGTTAATAATATGAATACATCAAGTGGTGGAGTTACTGTTTGTTTATGGGGAAAAACTATTTCACCAAACAATATTTCAAGACCTTATGAAACTTACCAAGTAATAAGTGAATATCAAAATTTTAAATCTAACAAATACGAAGTTAATACTTGTTTTTCAGGTGGAGATTTGAATATTAGAACATTAACAGGAAATGGCAGTTGGTCTATAGATGATTGGCATTTCTATTGTTTTAGATATTCAACAGGAATGACATCTTCTAGCCAAACTGCAAAATTTACAACAGATGCCTCAAATGGGGGTGCATTACATACTCAAAGTTGGACAGGTGCTTGTGGTGCTAATACTGCGGCTCAATCAGGATTTATGGGGCACGACCCTAGTGGAACTGCAGGTGTTAATACTTATAACTGGGAAGGTTATACTGGTGGTTGGAGAGTATTCAATGCTGACTTATCAGATGCACAAGTAGCCTTTGTTTATAATAGTGGAAATGGGAGATTTTAAATGACAAAAGCAAGAGATTTAGCAGACATTGTATCTAATTTAAGTGCAAACGCTTCAAAAGCAGTTGTAGTTAATGCAGGTGGAACAGAATTAACATTTGGAGATGCAGGTTCTTCAGATTTATATGGATTTGTAAAAACGAATGGAACTGGTTCTCAAAAAGAGGATTTAATCGTTCACTCTACAAATGGTACAGATGCGTTATCTGTAGCAACAAATGATGGAACACAAACTGATCTATATGATGAGAGTTTTGTGGGTAAAAGAGGATTAACATTTACTGTTGATGCTGCTGGAAATTTGAATGTTACAGTATAATGTGCGTAGCTTTATTAGATAAAAACACTTAAGGAGAATATATGGCAACACTAAATTTAGGAAGAATTAAACCAGTTTTTAAGGGAGCATATTCTGGATCAACTGCTTATGTAATTGATGACATTGTAACTCACGGAAACGAGAGTTTTATTTGTATTCAAGCACACGGAGCAGGAACACAAGCTACTTCAGTAACAGCTTATTGGACAAAATTAGCGGCTAAAGGAACAGATGGAACTGATGTAGGAACTACAATTACTACACAAGGTGACATTTTATTTAGAGATGGTTCAGGTTTGCAAAGACTTGCAAAAGGAACAGGAACTCAACAACTTGCTATGAATAGTGGAGCAACAGCTCCAGAATGGGTTGATGCTAGTGGTGGAAAAATTCTACAAATGATAACGAGTAGAGTTTTAGGAAGTTACACCCAGTCACAATCAAGTAATCACATTATAACAACTGATGGTTCAGCAGCTTGGACACAAACAATAACACCAGCAGCAACAACAAGCCAAATATGGCATGTTATACAGTTTGGAAGAATGCACAGTCATACTTCTACAGATTATTTTGGTGGTATTCAGATGTTAAGAGATGGAACAGCAGAAGAATATACAAGAGGTTCACAAACTGGACAAGGAGAAAGAGTAACTTGGTGGACACCAATGGGAAGTAATTATAATACACAACATTTTACTTTAATGTGTTTAGATAAACCTGCAACAACAAGTGCTGTCGCTTATACAATGAAATTTTTCTGGCATAGCACAGGTGCTTACACTTTCTATTTCAATAGAAGTGGGGCAGCTGGAACAGGTAGAGGAGATATGGTTACAATGTCAAATTGGATGACATTTGAACTTGATGCTGTAACAGGTGCTTAATAATGAATAAGGAGAATAAATAATATGACTAGAATAATAGATCCAATAGAAGCGATTGTAGCAATTAATCCTGATGCAAAAGCAGGAGTTAAAGAGGGTGACATTGACCAAATAACTTGGAATGATGGAACTGCTCCGATTGCTAAAGCTGATATTGAAGCAAAGATAATTGAACTTCAAGCTGAAGCAGATGCTGAAGATGCACAAAAAGCTACTGACAAAGTAAATGCTAAAGCAAAGTTAATTGCAGGAGAAGCATTAACTGAAGCTGAAGCAGATACAATAGTTTTATAATAATTTTTCCAATTTCATTGTGCGTTTAACTATATATTAATTATATATAGCTATTCCTAATGAGTTTTATTCTTACACTTTTTATATGTAGCTATACTGCAGGAACTTGTCTTCCTCCTTATCAATGGCCTCAAACATTTCCAGATGCATATTCATGTATGATTGCAGGTAATGAACAATCAATTGCTAAATTTAAACAATTAGGTGTAAAACCAGTTAATAAACATAGAATGTATATTAAGTTTATATGTACAGAACGTAAGGAAACTGCGTTATGACAAAAAAGAAGATAACTACTAAAGATTATAGTAATATGGTAACTGCAGTTAGATTATCTTCCCATGAAAAGTTATGTGCCGAAAGAATGAAACAATTAATCAAGTCAGTAGATGAATTAAAGAAAGATGTAAAAGACATGAAATCAGATATGAATAAATGGAAAGGTGCAGGTGGAATTATTATTTTACTTGGTGGTCTTCTTGGATCTGTTTTTTATTTCTTTATGAAATAATATGTTTAAAGGACACAGAATTATAATCATTGGTGATGCACATGATAGTCCTAAAATAAAACAAGATAGATTTAAATGGATCGGTAAATACATTAAAGAATGTAAACCAGATTACATAATACAAATAGGTGATTGGGCTTCCTTTGATAGCTTAAGTTATTTTCAAAAAAATTCTTCACAAGCAGGTAAACTTAAAGATGCATACATGGAAGATATAGAATCTTTAAGAAGTTCAATAGATATATTAGATAAAGCTATTGGTAATCCTAGAATACCAAGACACGTTACATTCGGTAACCACGAACAAAGAGTTTATAAATTTGAAGAAGCAATACCAGAAATAGAAGGTATGATGAAGAACGAATTACATAATACCTTTATTGAAAGAAATTGGAAATTTTCTCCTTATGGTGATTTTAAAATTATAGGAGGAGTTTCTTTTACTCATTGTCCATTAAATATAATGGGTAAAGAATATGGTGGTAAAAACTGTGAAGTACAAGTTGCAAATGATGCTACTAATGACATTGTATTTGGACACACACATAAATTTAGAGATTGGAAATCACCAAAAATAGGCAATAAAAACTATGTTAGGATAGTAAATGTAGGATGTGCGTTGCCTTTTGGCCATGTTGAGGAATATGCTAAACTTAACCTAACAGGATGGTCATGGGGAATAGTTGAACTAGGTATTTGGGATAACCATATCCAAGAAAGTCAATTTATTTCTATGGACAGATTGGAGAAACAATATGCATAAATTAAAACAAGTATGGAAAAATATTAAAATAAAATTTAGTTTATATAAAACTAAAATTACAGATTGGATATTAAAAGGTTACTGTAAATGATTACTTCAGCAGATCAATGGGATAGTGCAAGATGGCCAAACTTTTCTGCTGATGAATTTCAATGTAGTCATTGTGATGCTTTAAATATTTCACCTGCAGCATTAGATTTTTTACAAGCTTATAGAAATGTTTTGGGAAAAGGTGTTTCTATTAATTCTGGTTATAGATGTCCTGAACATAATAATTCGGTATCTTCAACAGGAGAAGATGGGCCTCATACAACAGGTTACGCAATCGATATTTCAACTAATAGTGCTACCCAATATCAGTTATTAAAATTTGCTTTTTCATATAATCCACAACCTTTAGGTATTGGAGTTGCTAAAACATTTACTCATATTGATTTTTGTAATGCAGATATGAATGATAAATTTTTAGTAAGACCTAATGTTTGGAGGTATGCCTAATGTGGTTTAGTGCAATTAAAATGGCTATGAGTGCTGGTAGTCATATTTATAAAAAAAGACAAGAAACTAAAATGCGTATGGCAGATGCACAATATCTTCATGCAGAAAAGATGGCTCGTGGTGAAGAAAAATACCAAGGCAAACTTTTAGAAGCTAGACAAAATGACTACAAAGACGAAATTGTCCTTTTGATTCTTACACTTCCAATAATTGTCCTTGCCTATGGTGTATGGTCAGACGATCCTGCTGCTATGGATAAGATTAAAATGTTTTTCGATCATTTCCAAGCACTTCCTTCATGGTTTACAAATCTCTGGATTTTAGTATGTGCTAGTATATTCGGCATTAAAGGCACTCAAATATTTAGAAACGGTAAGAAGTAATGGATCTTAAAGATAAAATCGTTGGACTTGCTCTTGCTGCTTTAATTGCTTTAGTTGGTTGGAACTTAAAAGAAACTTGGACTATGAAAGAAGAAGTATTTAAACTTCAACAAGGTCAAGTTATTTTATCAAAACAAATTAAAGAAACTAAAAATTTTGTTAAACGAAACCTTAAAGACAAAAAGAAGAAAAAGAAAAAGAAAAAGGTGGAGAATGAATAATGAAATATTTATTATTGATTATAGTTATGTTTTTTTTGGTAGGGTGTTTTGAAAATGTTAGGCAATCTATAGGTATTTCTACTAATCCATTTAGTACAAAAATGGAAGAAAAAACTAAACTAAATTATAAAATTATATTTGGTAAAGTAAGACCAAAAGAAGATGATGATTAAAAAAATTAAAATGAGTATCTTATTATGGATTCAAGGTTGGACAGGTCAGCTTAATTCGTGGGCTTGGACAAAATGGGATAAACTCCATCGTCAAGATTGGGTGGAAGGTTACAACAACTGGAACAAGGAGATAAAATGACAATACCAGATTTAATATCTAAAATAGATTTATTTTGGCACAGAAGATCTGTACCTGCTAAATGGACTATAGTTATTTCGGTAGCAATTATATTATTTATAATATGAAAGTAAGCTCAAATACTTCAGTATCTATGCCAATGAAAAATCTCATTAGTATAGTTGGAGCAGTAGCAGTTGGGGTATGGGCATATTTTGGAGTTATTGAAAGAATTAATACTTTAGAAACTGACAATCATTTAATTAAAAAAGATTTAGATAAAGCAGTTGAGTTTTCAATTAAATGGCCAAGAGGTGAACTCGGTTCATTACCAGCAGACAGCGAACAATTTTTATTAATAGAATCTTTATTAACTGATGTAGAGTATATACAAACAGAAATTAAAGAATCTAGACATAATGCAGTCAATATAAATAGACTACAAAAAGATGTAGAAAAAATATTAGAACAAATTGAAGTTCTTAAAGATAAAGTGAGGAATAATGGAAACCATAATTAGTGGAGTTATAGTACTTTGTATGTTCTACCAAGGTGGAATTATAGAGCATACTTATATTCAGGATCAAAAAATGTCTTCTTGTTTGAAAGCCAAAAGAACAGTTGAACGAAGTGTTAATCCTCAAAATGTTCGTATGCAATGTGGCGAAGTAGATGCTATTCTTGAAAAAGATGAGTACAGCGACAAAATAAGAGTAGTTAAGATTATCAAAGATAAATACGGTGACTACGCAAAATAAAAAGAAACGGACTTATAAAAAATATAAAGACTATGCTACAGATATATCTTTTGAAAATGAAGTTGATAAATCCTTTTTAGATGATATAGCAAATAATACTCCTCATGCAGAACAGTTCAAAGAAAAAAACTTGGGTAAAAAGAAAAAACGAAGTTTATAATTGTGGTAATTGTGATTGGTGTGGTAAAGCATTATTCTCTGATATGGGTGGTTGGATAGTAAATGCTGAAAAAAAGCATTTTTGTCATAATAGTAAAGATTACCTTTGTTTTGACCAATATATAGACTCTAGGAAGCCCATATCTCAACGTACAAGCCCTTCGGAAGCATAATACGACCTTGGCTATGCGTTAAATACTATACTTATATAAAGAGCTTAATTGAGCTTAGAACCGTCTTCTCTAAATTTTTCGGATTCTATTGTAGCTAAAGCTGAAGATAGTAGATCTATCGTAAATTGTTTCTTATTATACCAAGATGCAACATTCATTACTATAGAAACTAAAGCAACTAATGATCCATCTACGTTTCCTCTTTTAAGAAGATCAACTGTCATAAAATCATTTAGTTCTTCAATTGATTCTATACATTCATTTAGTTTAAGATCTCGTTTTTTAAACTCTGCTTTTAAATCTAGAATTGATTTCATGTGGAAAGATTATACCTGGCTCACCTTCTAGCAACGCACTTGTTTTCAAGGTGATTTATTCTGTTTTTCCTAGGACAGTAAAGTTTTACGCTACTTAATCAGTACCAAGTACAATAGTTATTATCTTGAGGACATATAAGTGCACTTTATATGTGTTCGAAGAATTATAACGCATGGGGAAAATCCTCTTGCGAGGCAACTCCCCATGCTAGGAGCTACTCTTATGAGTAACATCAATTGTAGGACTAGATAGCAATTTAGTGGCAAACAACCCTGACCTCTATTGCATCTCTTTAATATTTAGTTGGCTGACCAAACTAAATAATAGTAGTTGAAGATAGTCAATCCCTACAAATTCTTTAAAACTGACCTTTATAATCTCCACTTGCTTGTGGTGATTCTGGAGCAACAGCTTCAGTAGGCGTTCCTCCATTAGGTTTTGGTGAAACCATTTTGATTACACCAGAATATCTAGGTACAACTACTTCAGTTACATATCTTTGGTTGCCACTAGCATCTTTATAAGATCTAGTTTCAATTTCACCTTCTATATATAACATAGTACCTTTTTTGGCATATTTGCTCATTGTATCTGCGATACGAGGATCAAATACTACAACTTTGTGCCAAGTAGTTTTTTCATCTTCTTTAAACTTCTTGTTAGTTGCTAAAGATAGATTAGCCATAGTGTCGCCCTTTTTAGTTTGTTTAACTTCAGGATCAGCACCTAATCTACCGACTAGTATTACTTTATTTATCATCTTTGTCTTTCCTTAACTTTGCAGGATCTATTATTTTAACATTGCTTTCAGCCGATCCATTAGTACTGAATTTTGTTTTCATTTCTGAAATATATTTATTATTATCAAACATACCTAGAAACACATCTGCATTAAGACCTAGATAACTAAATCCTTTAGTCAAAGCATCTGTTGTTGCTTTCTTTGGAGCTTCATCATCAAGACTACCATTTTTCTTATATAATGCACAAACACTTGAAATTGGCCCATAGCCATACCAAGTATCATTGTCTTTCCATTGAATAATTACTTCTGCAAATACATTTTGATCTGTATATGTATAAGTATTTTTAAATCTCCAACCTTTACCTACTGGCCCAAATAATCCTGTCATACACATTACTTGCGACATTGGATCAATTGTTGTTAATGTTTTCCCAAACTTTGGAAAAGGTTTTGTCCATGCAGGATCTGTAGCTTTCGCTTTATCCCAAATGTAATAGTTTTTTGTTTCACCTGTTCTCATTTCATATTCCTTTTTCTGTGTATTGATTAATTATATGGTCTTTACTGACTTTATACACATAAGCCATAGCACCACTTGAGTTTTTTCTTCTATCTTTTCTTTCTATTTTACCTAGCTTAAACAACTCTGTTACTCTAGGTCTTACAGTAAAAGGACTCAAAGCTAATAATTCAGCAACCTCATCTGCAGTAGCACCAAAATTTCCTTTGTTAATTATAACATCAAAAACTTTTTTTCTTATAGTTTCAGCTCCAGCTGTTATTAACTCTGCAGCTTCTAAAGAAGTTCCACCTTCCTTACTTCCTGGCGACAATGGGTATGATTGTTTCACCATTCATCTCCTTTGTGTTAAAGTTATCAAAACTAATATATTCTGGTGGTTCTTTTTTGCTAGTTACAAAATGCCAAAATAATATTTCTGCATTTTCTAATTGCTCTTGAAACTTCTTATCTTCAGTAACTTCAATAATCTCATGTTTCAAATTTCCAAAAAATACTGACAAATATATTTTAGGATAATTACATACCATTAAATAATGTTGTAATTGTGCTTTATATTTATCTGATACCTTTTTAGCATTACTAAAAGCATTAGTGTGTTTACATTCTAATATAGCTTTATCTTCATCTAATATTAACCCATCAACATGAGCATACATATATTTATATTTTGGATGAAAAAATGTTTCTTGTTTACCATCCACCTTTAATTTAGTTAATTTTTCAAACCAACTAATATTAAATGATTCAGTATGTATTCCCATTTGTACTGGTAACACATCACTTAAATCAGGATAGACACTATCACCTATTTTTTCTGACCATAATTGATGCCAATCACCCTCATATAGTCTTGTTGCATCAGATCCACCAATGCCTTGCTTTCTATCAAAATCTTTCTTCAAATCGTACCTCCAACTTTCCAATAATGTTTAGGTTGTTTTTTTAAATGCGTTAGCAACAACTTCTCTAACCTTAAGCCCCATTTCGGTTGCTTTTTGTTTCTTAAGTTTTTCCCATCTATCTTTTTTCGTTTTTTCATGTTTCACTCTTAACTTTTCTATTTCATTTACATATTTATATGGCAATGTACCATTTAATATCTCATTAGCAGTTTTAGTATAAACATCTTCATCAAATTCAATTTGCTTATAAAATTTAAGCAATCTCATTCGAAAAAGCATTTGTCTATTATGTGGAGCAGAATAATCTATATTAGATTTTTTCCTCAACAGAATCTTTTGATTCAATAGGTTTTTCATTTTCAAATGTTCCTTCTTTAAATTTAGCTAACATGGCATCTAACTCTTTTTCTTTTAGTTTAAACTTATCCGTTATCGTTCTAGCTTTAACTAGATAATGAATAGCATCTATCATTTCTTCAATAGTTTCTTCTATCCATTGGTCTAACGGTCTGTCATTAGATTCCATTGTTTTACCAAACTTTTCCATACCTTGCATATGTCGTTTTAAAATTATATCGACAACTCTATTTACAATTGGATCATTTGTTAATGCACCCTTTTCTTCAAAATCAGGATTTATCATTTAGCACCTTCTTTGGGGTTAATGTTATTTTCATATCAAGAGCATCTGCCCAACAGCAGAATAGCCAACCACTAGGTTTTCTTATTCCACATTCCCATTTAGAAACTAAACCTTTGGCAACACCCAAAACTTCATCCATTTCTAATTGTGATATACCTTTAGATTTTCTTGCAACCACAAATTGAGGTATTACGGTATTATGGAATATTTTACCTAATGCTAGACTAGTCATAATATATCCTATTAAACAAATCACTCATTGTTAAGATATACTGATTTATGGGGTAAAATCAACTATTGTGCGTTGCTTCCACTCTCGCTTCCACAACGCAAATAGGTTCATAAGGCGTAAATTTAACTTAATGGCTGCGTTACCTTACTATTAAGGACTGAAACGGATGCCTCCGATGCCTTAAATTCGTTGATATTCCAATCAAATTTATCACATATTTGAAATAACTGATGTGCAAATATCCTATTAGTTCCATTCTCAAATTTTTGTACTTGTTGAAAACTAATTCCCAATACATCAGCAAGATTTTGTTGTGTGAGTTTTGATTGTTTTCTTATTCGTTTAAGATGCTGTCCGATTTTAAAATTATATTCGTTCTTACTGTGTTTCATTACAGACCTCTTTTTTTAAAGTTCCAAAAATATTATTTAGATTATTATCCAACCATACTCCTTTATTTAATCTTTTAATTTCTGTATGATATATTAAAGTTGTATGATCCTTATTTAAAATGTGTGCCATATCAGGATAAGACAATGAAGTACATTCTCTCATTAAATTAATGACCATACTTCTTGGTCTTACTAAATATCTCTTACGACACTTACCTATTACTTCGGCAGCAGACACTTTAAAATATTTACTTACGTTATCAAGAATTTGATTTACTCTTTTATCTTCATTAATAACTGGCCCAATAGGTTTATTTCTAGGTTTAATGATTATTGTTTTCGGAATCACAGAACGTCTTCCAAGGGAAACACCATTCTTTAGACCTGTTCGGTATATGATTAACTCACGAGTAGTTAAATCACTAAACATAGGTGCATTAAATCTTTTTTTATATTCTTCTTTAAAGTTCATTATTGTACTCACGAAGGGTATCAATACCCACATTATATACTAATTCCTCTTTAAATTCTGTAATCATTTTTCTTAATTTTTTTTCGTCTTTTGTTGTTTCCATTTCTTTGACTTTGTTAGCAACATATCTTGTATCTATACAATTTACTTCTATTGTCATTGATCTTCTCCATTATTTTCTAACCACTCAACAAATACCGAGAGTGCTGTAACTCCAGCTATAAAAATTATACAAGCTGTTATTAATATAGTTATTATGATAGATGTCATTGAATATTTCCTTTTCTTCTAGAAGCTTCCAATGTTCTCCAAACTTCTATTTTTAAAGTTGCAGTAGCACGTTTGTTTTTAAAGGTATTAACTTCTTTTCTTAATTCTTTAATTTTACTAATTTCAGTAAAATAACCACCAGTAGCATAAAATTGCTCTGTTAATAAACCCATAGATGTTTTAGGTTCTTCGGCAGCAGTAGCACCTATCCAAGAACCTTTAACATTTTTTAAATTATCAATTTGAAAATCTAATAATGCATCTTTTTCTGCATAAGTTTCATCAGTTTGGGCTAAATATAATAAATCTTTTTCAATATCCATTTTGTTTTTTCTCCATATTATTCAATCGTTTAGTAGATTTATCAATAAATTGATCTACAAAATTTTCTAAAAATTTAGACGACATAGGATTTCTTTTATTAAATGCTCTAATAAAATGTATTAAATCCATATCTCCTATTTTAATTAGTTCTCCTTTGCTTTCGGAATGATATGTGAAGTTTAACTGTTCCTCCATATCACACGGTATCGTTCTACCCATTACTTTCATTATATTAATTAATTGTCTAATTGTCATTCTTTTCCTTTTTCTACTACAACACCGTAGTTATTTACTTTATGATCGCTTGGAAACATCATACCTTCTGGTTCATGAGCTGAATATTCTTCAGTACTTTCATCATATGGCATTTTCCAGCTACCATCTCTTGTGTTAACTTTAACTGTACCAGATACATTAAATTCACCAGCAAATGATCCCCATTCATCTAGAAAACCAAAATCATAAAATCTTTGCTCTAACCAATTTTTATCTATTTTTACATCTGTACAATCAGATTCTTGCCATTCAAAGATTTGAATAATTTTTTGTTTTCCTCTTTTAAATTCATATTTTAATGGTTTGTATGCTGTAATCCATGTTGTAGGAGAATATTTAGTTATATCAACATCTTTGATTTCTTCACCATTCTTATCAAAGAATTGGAAATCACCATCAAATCCACCTTCATCATGTCCTCCCATAAATGGAAGTTCAATATAATGAATACCATCTTCAAACATTTTTTTGAATACATCTTGTAAATTACCTAAAGCATTTTTCTTAAGTATAGAAGATTCAAATGCTTCTACTTTTTTATGTTCTTTCAACCAATGCTTATTTTCGGTATCAAGATCTAATGCTTCTCCTACTAATTCTATTGTTCTTGCGTTCATAATTTATGTTGTCCTCTCACCATCCAGTTTGTTAGTTTGATATTTTTAATCCAATCACCAAAGCTAGGTATAAAACCTAAATCTTCCATGATATGTTTTTCTACTATTAGTCTTACAGGAATAGCTTTGCCATCACTATTCGTTATCGTATGACCAAATTCTTTTTCGGCAGCAAAACATCCTTCAGCATGATGTCTTAATGCTCTATGTGCAAAATGTGCTGTAAGCTTTTTACTTTCATCCATCCAATCATGGATATGTTGATAGTCTTTAACTTTTCCACCCCATTTTTTTACACTTGCTTGACTATGATAAAAACAATTAGCCATATAATTCTTCCCAATAATTAGATCGCATCATTTCTGCGACTTGTTTTTCTCTTTTTCTTGAAACGTTGTGAACTGCTCCTCTAGTGATTGGGTATGTTGCCCAGTTAGTTGCTGTTTGGTAAATCGCAAAAACTGTAGAACCATACTTATCACAATACTTACCCCATAAGTCATCCAAATGCTTAAGGACAAGCATACTGTTGTCATCAATATCAAGCTTTGTTTTACGGTTTGCCAAAGTTTTCCTAAATAAGTGAGTTGTTGCTGCATTAGTAACCTTTCTTTGCATCATTTTAAATAGATCTTCACCTAATTCTTGATGAGCTGTAACACCCATTTTAAAATCATTCATAGTGAAAGATATATCTCGTTTATCGTTATGTTTATTATAGACAACAAATGTCCAATCAGGTCTTACCATTCCATTTAAACAAACTACATAAACGGAAGACCACATGATTTGTTGCCCCCATCTACCATCCATAGATGAGTAGATTCTTAATTGTGGTATGATTTTTTCTTCAGTACCTTTGATATGAAATCCACCATCCTTATAGTTATTTAAATCAATAGCATCATCCCAAAAGTTAATTGTACGAATAAATTTCTTACCACCTTCAAGTACTTGGTCTTTAGGTGTAATAGTATATTTTTCGTAATCAGGTACAGCTTCAACAATTACTTCATTGACCTTTTCTGCTAATTCAGCATACGGTCTTACAATGTAATCATCTGTATGAATCCCTAGTAATTTACCTGTATCTTTTCTTACTAAAGCATATCTATTTACAGGTTCTAATTCATCTGGTTTATAATTATCTGGAAAATGATACTCTATAGTATCTTGATATTTTGCAGAGTCATACATTAATTGTTTTTTATCTACTTCAAAATACGCACTTTTATCTATTGTGAGTAGATTTTTCGGCATCTCTGTGTTAACTGCTAATCTCATAAAGACCTCTTTCTTTCTTTCATATCGAGTCAACCCCCTCATCCGAGGGGGTTAACACAATTTTTTATTCCCAAGTAAATTGTTAAACCTTGTGTTTAGACATCTACAGGATTACATAGAACACGAATCTATAGCCCAGGGAAGATGCACTGGAATTATCGTTTATAATCATACAGTTCCAACCTAATTTTATTCTTATCAGCTGTTCCTGTATTATAAATTTTTTCAATATTAATTATAAAATCATTTCTACTACCTTGATTTTTCAATTTAGAAGAATTGTTTTTTAATCTCTTTTCAAAGATTTTCCATTCAAAAGTTTTATTTTGAAACACAGATAAACAAGCATCTATAAAGTTTCTCTTTTTATAATATTGGAAATATTCCCCAATCCATGTTATTCTTTTAGCTTGAGTTTTTCCCCATTCTAAACTTTTGATAGTAAATTCACCATTCTTAAATCCTGTAGCTACTTTATGATCTACATAACCTTTGCTATTCAACATAGATATTGAAGCCATTATAGGAAATTGGTATGTTTTAACAAACCATTCTAATAATTGGTAATCTCTAACACCTAGTTTAACATGACTCATTAAATAATCAGTTAGAGTCCATTTTTTAGTATTAGCATTTAATGCTCTTACATCTTCTAACTCAAATTTATCTTTAACAATATAAGATACAGGAAATCCACATAGTTTATATGCTTCTAATCTATGTTGACCATCTTGTACTTTCATATTCTCATCTACTATAATAGGCACTTCCAGATCTTTATCTTTGATAAGTTCTGCTAATTTTCTCACCCATGGTTCATGTATAGATCTATTACCTTTTACATATTTAAATTGAGCAAGATCACTAGTTTTATATATTTTACTATTTGGCATTTTTACCTCTTTTGCGTTTGTTGATTTTTGAATCAATAGTTTTGCCACGAAAACTATCCACCCATTTCTTATGTTTAAACCATGTAAACTTGTCAGGTTTATTGGGATCTTTATTTACTTTTATTTTCATATTCTTTTTTTGTTTTACAGTTACAATTATCACATGGACATATATCTAAATATTCATCTATGTGTTCTTTATTACAATGACATTCGTGATTGCAATTCGTACATTTCTTTACTTCAGTTTCAGAACCATTCGGCAGCATCAGCAACTTTCCATTCTATTTTCTTTTTAAATTTATTTCGCTTACCATAATCAAGAGCTTCTTCTTCTTGCATCCATACCTGTGTAGTAAATAGTTCCCACTTACCTTCTCTTTTCCATATAATACAATACATTAATTCATTTTACCTGATCCATCATTAAAAACCATTTAACTGTTATAAATATAGTTAATGTTAATCCTAACCAAAACATATCAGTATATATTGTAATAATTACACCTAAAAATATTAATGCAAAATGTAATGCAAAGTAAATTGCTTGTATCATAACTTCTCCTTTGGTAATTCAGGAAATGGCATTGCTATATCATCTACTGTTGTAGTTGGTTTAACGCCATCTAGTTTAAACTCATATCTAGCAGTTTCGGCAGCTTCCATATATCCTTCAACTTCTTCTGCAGTATAAATACCTAATAGATTTAATCCTTCAGTAAATTCTTTACTATTTATTTTCAATGCTCCGTAGTCATCCTGCAATTTTTCTATCTTTTGTGTGAATAATTCATCTGAACTATTTGCCATTTGATTTTCCTTTTCGTTATCTTCGAACCATATTTTAATTAATGCTACCATCATAAATGATAGCATCAAAATTATAAATGTTGTCGGTGTCATATAAATTAATTAAATATATGATTATCCTTACGTTTAATTTCATAAGGGATCTCTACTTTTTCAGGCATATTTCTAGCTATTGCATATAGCAAACCTAGCATTGCTCTGATTGGAAACATGATTGCAATCCAAATCCATTTAGCTGCAACATTCATTAACCAATTTTGTATAGTTTTTAACATAAGTTATTCCTTCCTTTATTATACACTTGTTAATTGTTTTTTCAATAGGAGTTACTGCTATTCGGCAGCACCTCATTAGTTGTTTTTGCCCCTGTGTTTTTTTAGAATAATTCTAAACACGATAAAAAAAGCCCCATAGTTATAATAACTACAGGGCTTTTCTTTAGTTTAACCAACCAACTTTTTAAGCTGATCTTTCAGGAACTGTTTTTGTACTACATCTACTTTCTTATCAGAAGTAGCATTATCTCTTTTACCTTTAGGTACATATGGTTTTTCAAATACTTCTTGGTATCTTTTCTCCAATGTATCTACGATTAATTGAGATCTTCTTATATTCAAGTTTTGAACTTTATTCTTGAATAGCAACCCTTCTAATTTGTTAGCTGTTATTTCAGTACCAACATCATCACGAGTTGCTTCTTTAGTTTGTGCAATAGTTTTATCTAACGCACTTTCACACATTTCATTGTGTCTATAAAAACAGCCATAAAGTGAATCGAAATTCCAACCCACAATCATTGACCAATCTTTACAATCTACAAATGGCTTAATAAGACTATCAACCATAGTGTTAATACCACTAACCATTTGTTCTTCAGCTTCATCAAGTACTAATTCCATATTAGCTACTCTTGAATCTGGATCTTCTCTATATGTTTCACTAGACATATTTCACTCCTTTTTTATTGTTATTTATCAATATCATAATCAATATTAATATCGTTCAAATTACCTAAACCTACATTTTTAACAAAATTCTTGAATTGGTCATTTTGTTTTTTCATACCATCATTCAAGATTTCACTAAATGGTTTAGCTTTAGGCAATATAGGTAAGTTACCTTTACCCATATTTGTTAATTCACTAGTGATTATTGATACCTTACTAGTATCACCATCCTTAATGGCTTTATCTAAACCACTAGCTACTTCTTCAACTCTCTTAATAGCTTTGCTATCTTTAGCTATTTTGTAGTAATCTAATAGATCATTCACATCCATCATATCCTCCAAGTTAAGTTAATAAATGTCCTTTACACGGACACCGTGCAAGAACGAGGAAGGATCCGAATTGCAAATGCTTGGCAGGATGAAGTCCTGCGACAAGGCTGACCGAAGGGCAACTTGTCCATTTGTCAATTTGGAAGGAGTCCTTGTTACGCTAGGTGTACCGTGTGCCTACCCTCGGCGAGAGGGGTGCATTAGCCATGTATTGCCGAAGTGAACCTGAGAACAAGGCAATTCTGTCAGAGCTGTAGCGCAGTCCGAAGGGGCGACCTCTTGGGAGTTGATGAGGACAAGTAGCGAAAGCGATACTTTGTTAGGGAGATTGTTAAGAACCGTAGGTGCTTAATAGGTTTTGCCGAGTTAGTGTTTAAAGAAACGACCTGGGGAGTGTTATTCTAGAATATCTTTAAACATCTAACGAAAGCAAAACCAAGGGAGATCGTAAGAACCGTAGGTTCTTAACTACATCTAGTATTGTGAGTAGCCATTAGACACTAAAGTACTAATATAATGCTTGACACGTCAATTTATGACGCATAGTTAAGAAGGGGCAGAATAGAATAACGAGATGCTTAAAGACGACCTAACAGATAAACAGAAAGCACTGGTAGATACCATCGTATCAACAGGGTGTAGTATAACGGAAGCTGCTAAAACAGCTGGATATTCAACAGAAGTCAGTAAAGATTCAGCGAGAGTAAGTGCTTCTCGCACACTACGTTTACCAAAG
>Ga0206683_10000298_pt1 | contig 37552 bp, 36 predicted proteins | sample M280m12015metaG_FD_155483 | JGI IMG/M metagenome (GOLD analysis project Ga0206683, IMG submission 155483) | Ammonia-oxidizing marine archaeal communities from Monterey Bay, California, United States - M2 80m 12015 | ecosystem: Environmental > Aquatic > Marine > Intertidal zone | place: USA...
TTTATGAGCTACCCAAGAGGTAATAAATTTGGAATTAACTATGAACCCTGGCATTGGTGCTTCTGCAGGGATGATAAATAGCATGTTTTTTATTTTAGACAAATGAATCTGAAAGAGGTAATCTAATTTTACCGCACTAAAAGGAAGGGGAATGCGCTACAAACTCTCAGTGCAGAATCCAAATTCATCTCCGCTAGTTCTAAGTACTCCAGTATTTAGCCCCCCAACTCAAACGTATTTTCCAATAATTCCAAAGTACATTTCCAGGCTTTTACTGCTTTTTCAATGGGTGCGGAGAGATTGTTGGTTAGTAATTTTATTTTGTTCGGCACATTGGTGCTTGTTCAGGTCTGCTAAATTGGTTTTTGCCTATAAAAAAGATATGGCTTTCAAGTCAGCGCCTAGGCCTAAAATAGCTATTAAGAAGTGGGTTGAATCTATTTGTATCATGGCAGCAATCAAGCTTTGCTAATCATAAGGAGGAATTGTTAAGAAGCATTACACTGACTAATTTATTATTTGAAAGTAATCTGGAGGTAGTAATACATGACTAATGAATTCCAAGTTGTTTTTCATAACATTGATCAAACAAGTGCTATTAATGATGCAGTCCAAAAGCGAATCAATAAGCTAGAGCGCTATTGTGGTCAAATAATTGCTGGTCGAGTCGTGTTGGATTCGCCTCATAATAATCATCACAAGGGAAAGGTCTACTTTGTAGGATTAGAAATTCATACTCCATCTAAAGAGGTTCGTGTAAATCAGGAGCAGCATGATAATCATGCTCATGAAGATCTTTATGTCGCAATTAGAGATGCATTCAATGTAGCAGAGCGTCAATTAAAATCTGTTGACAAAAAGCACCGAACTTTACCGCCTCATAAGGTTGTAACTGCTTTCGATGATGAGGCGGCCTAGGAAGTATTATAATGGATAAAAATGAACGTATTGAGATTGAAGCGGCTACGTTTCGACGACTAGTAAGCCACTTAGATAATCACAAAGAAGTACAAAATATCGACCTTATGAATCTCGCAAATTTCTGTAGGAATTGTTTGTCAAAATGGTATCGGGCAGAGGCTAAAACTCGGGGTCATGAAGTGGATTATGACCTTGCACGTGAAGTTGTCTATGGTATGCCTTATTCAGAATGGAAAGCTAAGTTCCAACAGGAAGCGAGCACTGAGCAACTGGAAAAGTTTAAGCAACAACCTAATTAATTTGCAGACCTCTACAGAGACAAAAGTAGTCAATGCCTTAGCGGATTGACTGCTGGTTGGTTTCCGCAATAAAAAGCTTATTTCTAACCAACCTTCGATATTCATTTGGTGTAACTGCATTTAGTTTCTTAAATACGCCGGTGAAATAACTTGCATCCTGGTAACCTACCTTATCAGCGACTTCTGAAATTGCGAGATTGCTTTGTTTTAATAGGGATTTAGCATGAGTAATGCGTAATTCTTGCAAATATTGAAGCGGCGGCGTATTCGCTGCTAGTTTGAATCGGCGATTGAGGGAGCGCACACTCATCTGGAATCTACTAGCAACTCTTGAGATGTTAATAGACTCTTGATAGTGGTCGTGCAGCCATTCTTGGACCTTTATGATTTCCTCGTCATGATGCGTACTTTGCTGATCCTTGTTAAGCAGCAACGATTCATATGAACGTTTTAATTCATGTGCAAAATGTCGTGAAATTTCATTTGCTATAGATTCTCCAAAGAGTAATTCAACAAAATGCAGCATTATGTCGCGCGCTGCATTAACGCTTCCAGTGCAATAAATATCATCTACGCAGGTAATGAATCGTTTCCTTTGCAATTTGATTTCAGGAAACAGCTGTTGAAACTGATCAAAGAATCTCCAGTGAGTGGTAGCTGCTTTCCCATTTAGTAGTCCTGCTTCGGCAATAAAATGAGTGCCAGTAGCGATTCCACACAGAAGAGCGCCTTTGTTGTGTTGATTTTTAAGCCACTTTGGTAGTTCTGGATATTTTTTAGTTCTGGCTCGCGGTGAGCCCCATATCCCCGGAATAAAAACTAAATCAGTTTGTCTAATTTGTTTTAGTAATTTATTGCACTCTATGGTGAGGCCGCCACTTAACTTAATTTTAGTGTCAGCAACGCTGACAAGATCTATTAAGATCATCCGATCTATTTCTTTGCGTGCCCGAGCGATGTCGTTTGCAGCGCTTAACATTTCTAATGGAATTGATACAGTCGAGCCAAGAGCTTTCGGTATGCCAATGATTGTTACGTGTTTCATTTGTTAACCGAATCTGCATATTCGATTTGAACTATGTAATATTCTTTTACGCCAGCGGGGGATTTAATGACGAAGCCATGATCTACAAATTTTCCCAACAATGATTTTCCCATCGGGGAGTCAATGCTGATGTAGCCTTTTTGTGGGTCAATCTCGTCAGGCCCAACTAGTCGATATTTTACTTTTTTTCCATCTTCTTCTTCCAAAGTAACATAGGCTCCAAAGTAAATTCTACTTTGGTCCTCTGGGGGCATTGAGACAACAGTTATTTCTTCTAATCGTTTGCTTAAGTAACGAACGCGGCTATCGATTTCGCGCAATCGCTTCTTGCCGTAGATGTACTCTGCATTTTCAGACCTGTCTCCTAGCGCGGCGGCTTCTGATACTGATTGGGTCACCTGGGGTCGTTCAACTTTCCAAAGACGATACAGTTCCTTTTTAAGAAAGTTTTCGCCTTCTTTCGTAATGTACTTTGCGCCGAGTTTCTGTGGAGGACGATAACGACTCATGTGAGCACCAAGTTTACAATTCCTCTGGGATAAGGGAGAGTTGATCGATTGTGTTCTGCTGTTCTGGATGTTCGCGTTTTATGGATGAAAGTTCTTTTGGGGAAATACGAACCCCCATGCCTAATAATCTAACAGGCTTATTGCCTCGGGCAAAACCTTCTTTGCAAAGCGAACTGAAATTATTTATGTCAGTAGATTGAGAGACCATTTCTACTGTTGTTTGAACAAAATCATGAAACTTTATCTTTATAAATTGTTTGTTAATGTCGTACTTAGGAGAAATATTTTCGAGTCTTTTGCTGAGCTGTTCTCTCAGATCGGGTAGTTCTATCAAACAAGAATTCATATCCAGCAGATCTTCGGCGTAGGTGTTTTCAACACTAACAGATTTGCGAATTCTGTCTGTTTGAATGGGTCTGTTGTCGATGCCCAGACTTAGCTGATATAGTCGTTCGCCGAAGTTACCAAAATATTTTTGCAGTTTTTCCTTTTCGAGTTTTCTCAAATCCCCGCAAGTATTTATCCCGAGGCGCTTCATTTTATTCGCGGTCACTTTACCTACGCCATGTAATTTTTTGACCGGCAGTATTGCAACGAAAGCTTCCACTTGTTCTGGTGTGATCACAAATTGATTGTCAGGTTTTTTCCAATCACTAGCAATTTTCGCGAGGAATTTGTTTGGTGCGATGCCCGCAGAGATAGTAATGCCAATTTGTCGCCGGACCTCATTGCGAATTTCTTCCGCAATACGAGTAGCGCTACCGGCAAAATGTTCACATTCACTTACATCGAGATAAGCTTCATCCAAAGACAGCGGCTCTATTAATTGTGTGTAACGCTGAAAAATATTATGAATTTGGCGCGAGGCGGTTCTGTATTTCTCCATATCCGGACGAATAATGATTAATTCAGGGCAGCGCTTTCTTGCAGTAGCAGACGCCATTGCAGAATGAATACCGAATTTCCGCGCCTCATAGTTGCAGGTTGCGACCACACCGCGGCGTTGAGGAGAACCGCCCACGGCAATCGACTTTCCCTTAAGGCTCGGGTTATCCCGCATTTCAATTGACGCGTAGAAACAATCGCAATCACAGTGAATTATTTTGCGATGTAACTTCATAGTTAAAGCTTGGTGAGATTATCCGATCAAACTATAACAGGCCTTGTCACTTGTAAATAAGCCCTTGCTGGTAGAGTTATTATCCGTTCCTGCGCTCAAATTCACGCATAAATTCGGCTAAGGCTTCGCATCCGGCTATTGGCATGGCGTTGTAGATGGAAGCGCGAATGCCTCCGACGTTTCTATGACCTTTAAGTGCATATAATCCTTGATCTAACGCCTGACCAACGAAATCACTCACTAGGTCATTATTCGCTAAATTAAAAGTCACATTCATCGTTGATCGATGTTCTGTTTGTGCAGTGCCTTGATAAAAGTCAGACTGGTCAATTAGCTTATAGAGCAAATCAGCTTTAGCTTCATTCTGGAATTCCAGTGCAGAGACACCACCTTGTTCTTTTAACCACTCTAGTACTAATTTCATCATATAAATGGCAAAGGTGTTATTGGTGTTCGCAAGGGAATGCTTTTCGGCATAGGTTTTATAATTCAATAGACTGGGTGTTTCAGGAGAGGCATGTTCAAGCAGATCTTCTCGAATTATGACAAGAGCGAGTCCAGGTGGTCCCAAATTTTTCTGTAGGCCAGCGAAAATAACGCCAAATTCTTCAATATTTAGCGAACGGGATAAAAATTCAGAGGTCATATCCGCGACTAAGGGAATATTTTCCACATCTGGAAATTGTTGGAATCGCGTACCATAAATGGTGTTGTTGCTGGTGATGTGCAAATAAGAGTAATCACCCGTTAGCCCGGAACTATCAAAAGTGGGAATGCGATCATAGTTTGTAGCCTCACTGGTCCCTACAATATCCACTGTGCCGTAGCGAGAAGCTTCCCTGTTTGCTAATTTTGCAAAATTCCCTGATTCTATATAAGCCGCTTTTCTGCTAGGTAATCGAGACATCAGGTTCATGGGAATGGCTGAAAACTGCATCTGTGCGCCACCATGTACATAAAGTATTTTGTAGTTCTTTGGTATGTTGGCGAGCTCAATGAGTAATTCATCTGCTTGATTAATAATAGCGTCGAATTCCTTGGAACGATGGCTGATCTCTATTACAGAGGCTCCCATACCATTGAAGTTTAGAAATTCTTGTTGGGCTTTTTCCATTACTGCAGTTGGCAGCATGGCTGGTCCGGCGCCGAAATTAAAAACTCGATTCATTACTACATTCCTAAAAAGATTACTCTGGGTTTGATTCTTTAATGAAAACTATAAAACGGTTACTTTAATTACGTCATCAATGTTTGAGATTGCAGCCAAGGCAGAGTCGGAGGGCACACTTTCTAGATCAATTAAATTATAGGCGACTTCATTTCTACTCTTATTTAGCATGTCGATAACATTTATATTCTGATCTGCGAGCACAGATAATATTTGACCTAACATTTTGGGCACATTTTTGTTGGAAATCGCAAGTCGTGCGCCCTGTTTGGCATTGATGTCTCTATCAAGGTGAAGATTAGGGAAATTGACAGAATTCCTAATATTGCCATTTTCGAGAAAGTCTCTTAATTGATCGGCCGCCATCATAGCGCAGTTTTCTTCAGCCTCCGCTGTACTAGCGCCTAGATGAGGCATAGAAATAACATCTTCTCTATCTTGAAATTCAGGTCGGGGGAAATCGCAGATGTATTTGCCCAACTTGCCAGATTCCAAAGCGTTCAGAAGGGCATTGGAATCTACAATTTCGTCTCTGGCAAAATTTAACAGGCATGTGCCTTTATTCATGGCGGCAAACATGGAGGCATCAATGAGATTGCGTGTAGAGTCCAGGACAGGCAGATGTAATGAAATAAAATCACAACTTCCTACTAAAGTATTTAGGTTTTCTATTCGTTTAACTTGGCTAGGTAAGCGCCAGGCGGCATCAACCGACAAAGCGGGATCAAAACCGTGAACATTCATTTCCAGCTTGATGGCCATGTCTGCCACCATGGAGCCAATTGCCCCAAGACCGATTACGCCTAATGTTTTCCCGGCAATCTCGCTACCTTTAAACCGTTTCTTTTCTGTCTCCATTAACTTAGACAACTCTCCATAATCAGATATGGAAGATTGGCTATTGGCGAACCCTATACCAGGGATGATTCCTCTTGAGGCGAGTAAGAGCCCACACAGCACGAGCTCTTTAACCGCGTTGGCATTTGCCCCAGGCGTATTAAAGACAACCACCCCATGCTTAGTGCATTGATCAACAGGGACATTGTTGACTCCCGCTCCAGCACGCGCTACGGCTTTCATCTCCCCATTGATTGCTGAAGCATCTAGTTTGTGGCTTCGCAATAAGAGGGCGTCTGCTTGCTCTAAGTCAGCACTGACCTCGTATTGGTCTATGGGGAATCGTGCTAGCCCGCATGCTGATATGGCGTTAAAGGTTTGAATTTTGTGCATGTGTTTAAAATCCTGCTGATTTTTCAGCTCCAATAGAGGTAGCGGATTTGCAGAAAAATATTGCTGCAGATCTTGGAGTAATCGCTAATTGCTGAATCATTTGCCTTGAATCCGCGTGCTTAGACAACAATACGGAGGGGATATCGGAGTTTTTACAGCGGGCAATTATGTCGTGAATTGGGCTGAAGTTCCAGTTTGATTTGTGTTTCTCAGCAAGAAGTTTTTGGGAACTTGTTAACGCGGGTTATTATAGCTCCCTCTATCGAAAAACTAACTGAGAGAACTAATGCGAGGATTCGAACCAGGCGTGCCGACTGCCATTGATGGATGCAAGATTCCAGTGCAAAGAATATTGGGTCGTAATCCAGGACCCATGACTGGTCCGGGCACAAATAGCTACCTCATTGGCCAGGATAGACTATGTTTGTTGGATCCTGGTCCAATTGATGACGTCCAATTTGAAAGCTTTATGTCGGCGATTGGGGATAGGAAACTAGAATATCTGTTGCTTACCCATACTCATGGAGACCACTCCCCCGGAGCAGCGCAAATCCACGAGGCTACTGATGCTACGTTAGTGGGCATCCCTGCCCCCAATGTGGCTGGTCAAGATCAGAGCTTTCAACCCAAGCAAAAATGGCAGCATGGAGATGAAGTCCATTGTGGAGAATACACAATACGCCTTATCCATACGCCGGGCCATGTATCCAACCATTTGTGCTTTCTACTAGTAGAGGAAGCACTGTTATTTACTGGAGATCATGTCCTACAGGGTACAACATCAGTGATTTTGCCGCCGGATGGAGATATGAGTTCCTATCTCGATTCCCTTGCCTACTTGCAGACTTTGCGATTGCGTTATCTGGCGCCGGGCCATGGGGGAATCATGGATGATCCTCAATTGGAAATCGAGAAACTCATCGCTCACCGACTGAAAAGAGAAGCAAAAGTTCTCGCAGGATTGGCTGAGCTAGGGGAGTGTACCGTTGATGAATTGGTTTTAATTGTCTATGACGATGTTGCTGAGCACTTAATACCTTGGGCCAAGCGAACTATGTTGGCGCATCTGATTAAATTGCAGCGCGATGACAGAATTGTTGAGTCAGCAGATCGTTGGCGGTTGCTCTGACTACCAAGGATAACAAGCATTGGATTCTCTACATGATTCGTGCCAGAGATCAAAGTTTATATACAGGGATAACTACTGACCCTGAAAGGCGGCTCTTCGAGCACAACTGTGCTGCAGAAATTGGGTCGAAAGGTGCTAAGGCTTTGCGTGGGAAAGGGCCTTTGAAATTGGTTTATCAAGCAGAAATCGGCGATAGATCTGAAGCCCAGAAAATGGAATATAAAGTTAAGCAACTTTCTAAAGCTGAAAAAGAAATGCTCGTTAGTAAGCAACAACCACTCCTCAAGTTTTTAGAAAAAACTAACTAGCTATTCGAGAACACTTAGTTATGGTGATACAAGTTCGCGGTATTGATCATGTAGTGCTTAGAACTGCACACTTTGATGCAATGAAATCCTTTTATTGTGAGGTACTTAATTGCGTGATTGAGCGTGAGCTTCCGGATATAGGGTTAATTCAGTTACGTGCTGGAGCTGCACTAATTGATTTGGTGCCTATAGATAGTAAATTAGACAGGCTAGGAGGAGCGGCACCAAATCAGGGTGGTAGGAATATGGACCACCTTTGTTTGCAAGTAGAAAAAATTGAAGAATCAGAACTAAAGGCTTACTTACTCTTTAACAAGGTTGAGGTTGAAGAATTTGCCGATAGATATGGTGCTGAAGGATTTGGCCGTTCGCTTTACATAACTGATCCGGATGGAAATGTAGTAGAGCTAAAATTTTCTTTAACTTGAATTAAGTGAACTATTGTTCCGGTTGGTTTTCAATAGTAGGTGTAATTTTAAAGTTTAAGAAACCATAGATTATGGCGACAACTGGATTAATCAGGTTAAAGAAGCAGTAAGGGACATACGCAAAAGTTGCAACGCCGAGAGTACCGGCCATAAATGCGCCACAAGTATTCCAGGGAATTAAAGGTGATGTAATTGTGCCCGAATCCTCAAGTGTTCTCGAAAGGTTTTTCATGTCGAGGTTGCGGTTTTTGTACTCGTGTTTGTACATCCTGCCCGGAAGCACTACTGAAATATATTGATCTGAAGTAATAATATTAGAGCCAAAACACGTAGCAATCGTGGTTGCTATCAAGCTTCCAGTACTGTGTACAAATGATAAGGTATATTCAACAAGGCGACGCAGTAATCCGGTGTGATCCATTACCGCTCCAAATACCATGGCACATAAGACTAGCCAGATTACCCAAAGCATCGAGCTCATGCCGCCTCTGGTCATTAAGTCATCAAGTGTTTCATTGCCGCTCGAAATCGCAAACCCGTCGAATAGCGTGTACCACACGCCTTTAAACAATCCAAGGAAAACATTGGGAGTTTCGCCGGCGAGATTGATTATTGCTGGTTTTTGGAAGATTAATGCTATTACGATACCGAGCAATATGCCTGCTAAAATAGTTGGAATTGGTGGCAATTTCTTATTGGCCATTACTAACAATACAACAACAGGCAGTAGCATTATAAAATTGATGGTGAAGTTTTCTTTTAACAACCCCATAGTGATTTCAAGATCACTCGAGGAGCTGCTGGTATCGATATTGAAACCAATTACCCCAAAAAGTACTAGGGCGATTACTATGCTAGGTATTGTTGTCCACATCATGTGACCGATGTGAGTAAACAAATCTGTTCCAGCCACAGCAGGTGCTAAATTAGTAGTATCAGAAAGAGGAGACATTTTATCTCCAAAATAAGCACCTGAAATAATTGCTCCCGCTGTTACCTCGAGAGATAAGCCCATCCCTCCAGCCGCTCCAATTAATGCAATTCCTATAGTACCTGCGACAGTCCAAGAGCTGCCAATACTCAGAGCGATGAACGCGCAGATAATGCAACTGGCTGCATAGAAAATCGAGGGGTCGAGTATTAAGAGGCTATAATAGATCATAGTTGGAACAGTTCCAGACATTATCCAACTACCAATTAAAGCACCCACAGAGAACAAAATTAGCAATGGCCTTATGGCAACGGTAACGCCTGAGATAATGCTAGCCTCGATCTCTGCCCAATTTTGGCCATTATTCCAGCCAATGAGCGCCGCTACTACCGCTCCAACACACAGAGCAATCTGGTTAGGTCCCGAGCTGGAGTCTTCGCCAAAGAGATAAACTGACAAAGAAAGCAGGCAAACCAGCACAAAAATGGGGAAAAGTGCTTGAAAAAGGGTAGGAGATACTGCGCTACCAGTGCTTGCTAGATCTGATTCCTGCGAGACTGTCATCAAACATTGCCTAGTGGCTACTTCGTTAAGTTCATAGTAATCGATCAAGCATAAGCTTATAGCGAGGATCTGTCTATTTGAACACCATTAAGGGGGTAGAGTAAGATATAATTGGGGTCTTTGGGCACCTATTTGAAATTACTGGGGTCTAATAGATCTTTTCTGTGGAAGAGTAAAACCAAGATGAATAGCGATGACATTTATGTAACTGATATTGAGACCTACATGAGCAAGTTAGGCTCTCAGGCTCGTATTGCGTCTCGTGAAATCTCAAAGGCTTCCACTGCCAAGAAAAATGCAGCACTTAGCGCTATTGCTGAAGCTATAAATAGTAAGCGCGCAGCATTAATGGAATCAAATAAAAAAGATTTGCAAGCTGGTGCAAAAAAAGGTCTGGAATCTGCGTTGATGGATCGGTTGGAGCTTACCGAAGGACGTATCGACGCCATGATTGAGGGTCTCCGACAAGTCGCGTCTTTGGATGACCCTGTAGGAAAGATCAGTGAATTGAAATATCGGCCTAGTGGAATTCAAGTTGGTCGAATGCGAGTACCTTTAGGCGTAGTCGGAATCATTTACGAATCTCGACCGAATGTAACGTGTGAAGCTGCAAGCCTGTGCTTGAAATCAGGTAATGCAGCCATACTCAGAGGCGGATCAGAGGCAATTAATTCGAATCAAGCAATCGCTGATTGCATTAGCTCAGGATTAGAGGTCGCTGGATTGAGCCCTGATATCATTCAAGTACTTAGTCGTATCGAGCGAGATGCAGTAGGAAAACTGATAACTATGCCAGAGTATGTTGACGTTATTGTTCCGCGAGGTGGTAAAGGTTTAATTGAAAGAATAACTAACGAAGCAAAAGTGCCAGTAATTAAACATCTAGATGGTAATTGCCATTTGTATATTGATGAGAAGGCAGATGTGGGGAAAGCGATTTCAGTCGCTATCAACGCCAAAACCCAACGCTATGGTACATGCTGTACTTTAGAGTCACTGCTCGTTGCAGAATCCATTGCTGCTGAGGTTCTTCCCAAACTTTGTGCAGAGTACACTTCCCTCAATGTTGAAATGAGAGGATGCGAAAAGACTAAGCAATTGGTTGGTAATGTTCAGTCCGCAACTGAAAAAGATTTTGAAACAGAATACCTAGCACCGATTATTTCTATCAAAATTGTAGCCGAAGTTGACGAGGCAATTGCACACATAAATAAATATAGTTCCCAACATACGGAATCGATAATTACTGAAAATCACAATCATGCTCAACGATTTTTGAGAGAAGTTGATTCTAGTTCGGTAATGGTAAATGCTTCAACGCGATTTGCAGATGGATTCGAGTATGGACTAGGCGCAGAAATTGGGATTTCGACTGACAAATTGCATGCTCGCGGGCCGGTTGGCCTTGAAGGTTTAACTTCGCAGAAATTCATTGTGTTAGGGGATGGTCATATTCGGCAATGATGTCTCGAATTGGTGTGCTAGGGGGTATGTTTGATCCGATTCACAATGGCCATATTGAAGTTGCTAGCTTTGCCCGTAACTACTTATCTTTGGACCTTGTAAAGCTTGTTCCTTGCTCGATACCAAATCATCGAAAAAATGCAAACTCGCCAGCTTTTCATCGGCTAGCAATGCTCAATTTAGCTTTAGAAAAGCAGGATGGTTTGCAAGTTGATTTGATTGAGCTCAAGCGAGAAGGAGTATCTTACACTGCAGACACGCTCCAAGAATTAAAGCGCCAAAATAAAGCGAGCCAGCTGGTTTTCGTCTTAGGCCTGGATTCTTTTAATACAATTGCAAAATGGCATGATTGGGAAAAATTATTTGAGCTTTGTAGCTTCTTTATTCTTGCTAGATCAGGTGCTCAAATAAACAAAGAAACTTCTCAAGCGATTAAACTAAGTGAGAGGTTGGCCAAGTCAAATGAAACATTTTTTCAACAACCTACTGGTCGTATTTTATTTGCTAAAGAATTTAGCAATGATTTGTCATCGACTAAGATTAGAAATCGCGTTGCAGAAGGCAAGGATCTTCATGGCTCTTTAGACGATGCCGTTTATTCTTATATAAAACAACATAACTTGTATCACTAATTGGAGTAGGCAATTCCATTGAAAAGCAAAAAATTAGCAGAACTCGCCATTGAGGCGTTAGAGGATTTAAAAGGACAATCTATTCGCTGTATTAATGTGTCTAAGTTAACTTCGATCACTGATTTTATGGTTATAGTAACGGGTAGGTCTAATACTCACATAAAGGCGTTAGCAGACAACGTGGTAAAGAATGCGAAGAAAGCTGATCTTGAAGTTGTTGGGGTTGAAGGGCGGATGCAATCTGAATGGGTGTTAGTGGATGTGGGCGATGTAGTTGTTCACATCATGCTTGCACCTATGCGTGCGTTATATAACCTTGAAGAACTATGGAATTTTGATTCTCAAGCAGACGTTAAGCGAAAATCTCAAGTAGCAACTTGATCAACTAATAAATAACCATTTGGCTATATCTATAAATCATGCGGATTTCTCTAATATCAGTAGGTACAAAAATGCCTACTTGGATAAAGGAAGGAGTTGCTGAATACTCGAAACGAATAGTCAAGACACTGGGATTTTCGCTGTATGAAGTTCCTTTAGCTTATCGCACCAAATCCTCAAAGGGTCCTCAGTCGATGCAAAAGGAAGGGAAAGCGTTGTTAGCTAAAATCCAAGTTTATGATTATGTGATTGTGCTTGAGGTTGGAGGTAAGCGCATGTCTACCATAGCAGTGGCAGAGCGACTTGCAGCCTTCAAGAGTGAAGGCAAGAACATTGTCTTTCTAGTTGGCGGCCCAGACGGTCTTCATCCTCACTGTCGAGAAAGGGCCGATGAGCAGTGGTCACTTTCAGACTTGACACTTCCCCACCCTATAGTGCGGCTGGTCCTGGTGGAACAGCTATATCGCGCTAATAGCTTGCTTGAAGGTCATCCCTATCACAGAGGATAGTGAGCACTTTTCGAACTGGCTGCTCCTTCAGATTCTTATTGAAAAAATTTGAGACTTTTGGCTAAAAATTAAGCAAAAAAAACGCTAAACTTATTAACTCGAGCGTTGAGCAACTAAATAATGGAATTGCTGTCTAACTGCGAGTGGATGTTTGCCTTCAGTCGCCTACCCCTTAGCCGATTACTCTAATGATTAATCAAACCTATGTCGGACAAAATATCATATGGTAGGTAAGTGGCAGCTTAAAGATCATGAGGTTGAGCAGCGTTTATTTAATCGCCGACTAGCCACTGCAGCGGTTTTGATATTCCTGTTGTTTTTTGCGCTTATTCTAAAGTTAGTCAATCTTCAGATTTCCCAGTTTGAATATTTTTCTGCTCGCTCTGATGGTAATCGACTACATTCACAATATGTCCCTCCAGCTCGAGGTCTAATATTTGATCGACAAGGGAAATTGCTGGCGGATAATCAGCCGATTTTTAATCTAACGGTTGTTAGAGAACAAGTTGTCGATCTGGATAAAACGCTCAATTTATTGAGCTCCTTGATACCATTGTCTGCAGACGATATAGAGCAATTTAATACCCGCCTGCAGCGTAATCGCGTTCCATTTTCATCGGTACCCCTTAAGTATGTGCTGACTGATGAAGAAAAATCTCGAATTTCCGTAAATAGCCATCTTCTCACCGGTATATCAATTGAACCCCAGTTTGTTCGTCAATATCCTTTGGGCAGTCTCACCGCACATTCTGTTGGTTATGTTTCAGAAATTAATCGTGATGAGCTAGATAGGTTAAGTGAAGAAGAAAAAGAAAATTACGGTGGAACTAACCACATCGGTAAAACTGGAATTGAGCGAACTTATGAAGAGATATTGCATGGTTCGGTCGGTTACGAAATTGTAGAGAAAAATAATAGGGGTCAGGTTATGCGATATTTAGATCGCACTGATCCGGTAGCAGGGGAAAATCTTACCTTGCATATGGATGCGGAACTACAAAAAGCTGCTGAAGAAGCACTTGGTGAGTTTCGTGGGGCGGTGGTGGCTATAGACCCCTCAACCGGCGGAATATTAGCGATGATTAGTAAGCCGGCGTTCGATCCTAATCTTTTTGTAACGGGAATAAATAGTAAAGATTATAGTGTTTTGGTTACTGATGAGATAAACACACCATTATTCGATCGTTCGACGAATCCCTATCCACCGGGTTCCACGATCAAACCCTTTCTTGGAATGGCAGGTTTACACCACGAATTTGTCGATTATGAATTTGCTATTCAAGATCCTGGCTACTTTAGATTACCCGGTGTTTCCTATCGATGGGGTGACTATACATTGCGAACCGTGATCGGTGGCGGTCATGGCCACACCGATTTACAGAAAGCAATTTTTCAATCCTGCGATACTTTTTTTTATGATCTAGGCAATCGTATGGGTATAGATATCATTCATGGGTTTCTGGCCCAGTTTGGATTCGGTGATAATTTTGCTGTAGATATTTCTTATGCGAGAACCGGCGTACTTCCCTCTCGTGAATGGAAAATGGCTAGTCGTGGTGAGCCTTGGTACCCCGGGGATACTATAAATTCTTCGATCGGTCAGGGTTACATGTGGGCAACACCACTGCAATTAGCAACAGCAGCCTCCATTGTTGCTAACAAAGGTAAAGTTGTGCAGCCCCGCATGTTAAAAGCGGTTGAAGGTGAGGACTATAAGCCCTTTATCGAAAATCCTGTACCGAACGTGATGGTGAATGATCCAGACTATTGGCGTTACATCGAAGAAGCCATGACCATGGTTATTCATAGGCCCTACTCCGATGAATTTCGAGATTATGGTACCGCTTTTGAAGCAATTGCCATGGCTGATCGAGACATGTCTTATCGTATGGCGGGGAAGTCTGGTTCGGCTCAAGTAGTTGGAATAAGTCAAGAGATATTAGCCAGCACAGATATTGTGGTATCTGATCTTAATAAGGATCATGGATTATTTATTTCCTTTGCGCCGGCACAAAATGCTCGTATAGCTCCTCAAATAGCAGTTGCTGTATTTGTGGAGAATGGAGAACATGGAAGTAGTGTCGCTGGTCCAATTGCTAAAGCAGTTACCGATAAATACCTCTTGGAAATTCTGCAAATCGATTTTGCTTCGTTTGAAGATGTTGGAGAACTGCGACAAGAGATCACGAACCCATTAGTTTCTCAATCGAATGATTAATCAAGATTTTATTCGGCAAACAACAGGGTTTCATCGACCACCAAGTCGCGTCCAAACAATTTGGCGACTTATCCATACTGATCCGCCACTACTTGTAGGTATTATTTTACTTTGTTGTTTTGGATTATTTGTACTCTATAGCGCGAGTGATGGTGATGAGGCAATAGTTCGGCGACAGGCAATGATTATGCTTGCAGGACTAGTACTGATGTTTACTGTTTCTCAGTTTAGTCCACATTTCTTTCGCCGCTGGGCACCGTCTCTTTATGCGGCGGGATTAGCCTTGCTTGGCTTGGTTCTGTTTATAGGTGTGGAAGAAAATGGTGCGCGCAGCTGGTTGGATTTGCCCGGTTTGCCTAGCTTCCAACCTTCTGAAACGTTGAAAATTGTAGTTCCATTACTTATGGCTTGGTATCTAGCCAGCAGACCACTTCCACCTCGCTTTAAACACCTGTTTTGGTCAGCTACGATGATCTTGATACCGGCTGCTTTAATCATCATTCAAAATGATACGGGTACCGCTATCATGGTAGCTATGTCTGGTATATTTGTCGTGTTGTTAGCGGGTATGCGGTGGCGAATGGTGTTTACCGGATTCTTTGTGCTGCTCTCAATATCTCCGATCTGGTATTTATTTCTCGCGCTAGAGCATCAAAAGGATCGGATACTCACTTTCTTTAATCCATACAGAGATCCAACAGGAGCTGGTTACAACATAATTCAATCTCAAATTGCTATCGGGTCAGGCGGGGTGTACGGCAAGGGTTATGGTGAAGGGGCTCAATCACATTTGGATTTTATTCCTGAAAGCAATACAGATTTCATTCTTGCTGTACTCGCTGAAGAATTTGGCTTGTTAGGAGTGTTATTCTTAATTTGCCTTTATTTGTTCGTATTGATTCGTGGTTTTTATATTGCTTATTGCGCTAAAGACATGTTCAGTCGGCTACTGGCTGGCAGTATTACGCTAACGTTTTTCTTCTACGTATTTGTGAATATGGCTATGGTCTCTGGCTTAGTGCCTGTAATTGGATTACCTCTTCCTTTAGTCAGCCGGGGTGGTACGTCGATTCTTACTTTGTTTATCGGCTTTGGATTGCTTATGTCAATTCACACTCATGGACGGAAAAGCGCTAATTAACTGATAAACAAGAAGTTAATTCTTGAAATCTAGCTTATTAATTAAATCTATCGAATTTTTTCTGTTTTACAGCATCTCCTTTGAGGTCGATGGATTAAAATTCTACCAATATTGGACGCTAAGTAACTAACTTGCTTAGATTTTCTGTGTGGTACGCAATAATGCACCGGCATTTAAGAGTTTTTTCATTAGTTGGTTTGATTGGTAGTCTTGCTGCTTGTTCTGCAGTGGCCCCGCCGACTCCAATTCCGCCAAATTCTTCCAGCCGTTATTCAATAGAGCAGGACAGGGCGCCGAGCCGATCCATTGATCCTGCATCTATTCCTAATGTGGTACCAGAGCCGATTAGGCGTACGATGGCAGGAAATCGATCACCCTACTCTGTACTCGGGAAAACCTATCAAGTCCTGCCAACTGAAGAAGGATACAGGGAGAGGGGTGTAGCCTCCTGGTACGGGGAAAAATTTCATGGCCATAAAACTTCCAACGGTGAAGTCTTTGATATGTATCAGGTCTCTGCAGCACACAAATCGTTACCAATTCCTAGCTTTCTTCAGGTCACTAATTTGGATAACAATCGTAGTATTGTTGTCAGAGTAAATGATAGAGGGCCATTCCACGGAAACCGCATCGTAGATCTGAGTTATGCAGCAGCGCTAAAGCTAGGTTATGCAGACCGGGGGACCGCTAGAGTTGAGCTGGAAGCTATTATTGCCAATGGGTCTGATAGCGATCGTGCCGGGACACGGAATAGAATAGTCAATCTAGAAACCGGGAATAGGGCTATTTCAGGAGAAAAATATTTACAAGTAGGCGCATTTTCGGACGTAAATTTAGCCCGGGAAGTGTCAGAAAAATTGAGAGTAATGACCAAAAGACCAGTTATTATTAGCACCATAAACAACATAGCAAACGGTGTTTTACACCGGGTTCGAATCGGGCCGGTTAATGATCCTGGTGAGATTAGACGAATCACACAAAGTGTAGTTGCCGCTAGTTTAGGAAGTCCGTACACTATTACTGAGTAGTACTTCACGATTGAAATGCTAGTCGTTCGTCACCTCTAAGCTCAATATAATCAACGGTTTTAACACGGATTTCTTTATGTGGTTAAAGAACGCAACCTATCAACTGTTTTCATTTTCCAATCGTCTTAGAGTGGCAATCTGTTGCTCTATTTTAATAGGCGGCAGTTTGTTCAGCACCGCCGTACTCGCTGCGCCCGCAATAATTCCTCGAGCACCAGAAATTGCTGCTACCAGTTATATTTTAATCGATGCTAAGACCGGGCACATAATCATCGAAGAAAATGCGGATGAGGCGCTTCCACCAGCAAGTCTTACTAAAATAATGACGGCCTATATAGCAGTTGAAGAAATTATTAGTGGTAATCTGTCTTTGAGTGATCAAGTGCATATCAGCGAGAAAGCCTGGCGCATGGAAGGGTCAAAGATGTTTGTCGGTGTAAATACACAAGTAAGCGTCGAGGATTTGCTGCGCGGCATAATTATTCAATCCGGCAATGATGCTAGCGTAGCAATCGCTGAGCATATCGCTGGCAGCGAAGAAGCATTTTCAGACATGATGAATCAATATGGGGAATTACTTGGTATGAGTAGTAGTTTCTTTATGAATTCTAGCGGGCTAGACACTGAGTTATATTACAATACTATGTCAGCGCGAGATTTGTCCTTGTTGGCCCAAGCTACCATTGAGAGGCATATGGACTATTATCCTATTTATGCTGAGCGCGAGTTTACTTATAACGATATTCGCCAATCTAACCGAAACTCCCTGCTATTCAGAGATCGGAATGTCGACGGTATGAAAACTGGATGGACTGATGCGGCGGGATATTGTTTGGTGGCTTCAGCAGAACGGGATGGCATGCGTTTAATTTCAGTAGTAATGGGAACTGTCAGCGAAGAGTCTCGAGCAATTGAGACCCAAAAATTACTCACTTACGGATTCCGCTACTTTGAAACCCACAAGCTCTATGATTCGAATCAAATCTTGACTAATGTTCCTGTTTGGTCGGGGGCGCAGAGCGCAGTTGATCTGGGGATTCAAGAAGAAGTGTATGTAACGATTCCTCGGGGTCAGGCAGAGTCCATGCAGGCGACAGTCGATGTCGATGAAGTTATCCGTGCGCCTCTCAACGACGGGCAGATAATGGGTGTCGTAAGTGTAACTCTGGATAATGATACTGTTTTTTCAGGCAATGTTATTGCAATGCAAGAAGTAGAGCAGGGTGGGATATTTAAGCGATTGATCGATTGGTTAACGTTACTATTTAGCAACCTCTTCGCTGGATAAATACTGAAAATTACTATGTCAGTTAAATCTGGTTTGAGCGATCAAGACGCACCGAAAATCGAATTTCCCTGTTTGTATCCAATAAAAATTATTGGCAAAGCGGTGGGTGATTTTCAAGAGTCAGTCTTGGAGGCTATTGAACGCCATACTGGGACGATCACATCTGACCTGATAAAGGTGCAATCAAGCAGAAAACAGAATTACCTGTCAGTCACAGTAACCATCGCTGCAACTGGAGAAGGGCAGTTACAAAACATTTTCCAAGACCTAAAGAAAATAGAAAGCGTGAAAATGGTACTCTAGATTGCGGCTGACAGATTATAAATGGTTTCAAGCAGATACATCGAGCACGAACGCGTCTCTGCCTAACCTCATTGTCAGACGGCTAGGATTGCAGGACTATGAGCCGATCTGGCATGCCATGCGCTATCTTGCAGAAAACCCCAAAGCAGAGCGAAGTGATGAGATATGGCTGCTTAGCCATAAACCGGTCTATACCCAAGGGCAGGCTGGTAAATCAGAACATGTGCTAAACCCAGGGAAAATTCCTGTCGTACAGATTGATCGTGGTGGCCAAGTAACTTATCACGGGCCTGGCCAATTGGTCGCTTATCTCTTGATCAATGTACGCCGTCGCACGCTAGGTGTGCGAACTTTGGTAGAGATGATCGAAAGTGCGATGATCGCCGCGCTTACTGAATTCGGTATTTCTGCGGAGACTCGACTCAAAGCTCCCGGAGTTTACGTGAAAGATGCTAAAATAGGAGCCTTAGGTCTGCGAATAAAAAATGGTTGGAGCTATCACGGATTAAGCTTAAATGTAAAAATGGACCTGACACCATTTGATCGGATCAACCCCTGTGGATTCGAAAACTTGGCTGTTACTCAGGTAGCTAACTTTGCAGCGGAAGATAATTTTTTGTTGCAAAAGGCGAGTAAGGTCTTATGCAATAATTTGCTTGTTGAGCTAGGGTATCAAGAGCATTACCAAGATTTAATCATTAGTTAATCGAGTTATGACAGCAAGAAAACGTAGAAACTTAATGGTAGAGGGAAAGAAGCTTCGCGGAGCGGATAAAGTTCGCCGTATTCCTATGAAGGTAATTCCGACGATTGAATTACCTGTGAAGCCCGATTGGATTAGAGTAAGAATTCCCGTGTCTCCAAAAATTGCTCACATTAAGAGCAGATTAAGAGATCATAAGTTGGCTTCTGTTTGCGAAGAAGCGTCTTGTCCGAATTTGGGTGAATGTTTTAGTAATGGCACAGCAACGTTTATGATTATGGGCGATATTTGTACGCGTCGTTGCCCGTTTTGTGATGTTGCCCACGGGAAGCCTCGTTCACTAGATGTCGATGAGCCTGTTGAGTTGGCTAAAGCGATAAAAGAAATGGGTTTGAATTATGTTGTTATAACTTCCGTTGATCGAGATGACCTTGCAGATAGCGGTGCTCAACATTTTTCACAATGTATTATCGAAACGCGGAAATTTAATCCGAAAATTAAAGTTGAAGTATTAGTCCCTGATTTTAGAGGACGAATGGATATTGCTCTTTCAATATTAGAGCAAACTCCTCCTGATGTTTTTAATCATAATCTAGAAACAGTTCCAAGGTTATATAAGAAAGCCAGACCAGGAGCTGATTACGATTGGTCTTTGCGATTACTTAAAGCCTATAAATCAAAGCAGCCGTCAGTAATAACTAAGTCAGGTTTAATGTTAGGCTTGGGTGAAGAAGTCGGTGAGGTTAAAGAAGTATTAAGAAATTTAAAGGCACATAATGTTGATATGATTACCCTTGGGCAATATTTGCAGCCAAGCAAGGATCACTTAAAGGTTGAACGATTTGTTCATCCATCTGAATTCGACGAGCTTCGTGATTATGGTGAAAGTTTGGGTTTTCTGCATGTGGCGAGTGGGCCACTAGTAAGATCTTCTTACCATGCAGACAAACAAGCCCACGGTAAGATCGTTTCTTAAGACAATCTATGCTGCATTAGTACAGGAAATATCTAGTAGTGATGGTTTAGCCATGAAGATTAGTCTACGACATACCATCACGAGCATAGCTGCAAGTTTAATTGCAATTCTTGTGATTGTTTTTATATTGCAAAATCCTGGTCGAATAGGGAGTGAACCTTTAATTGTTCGAGCTTTGCTATTAAGCATAGCAATTATAGCTATACTGGTAGCGGTATATCCTCTAAACCTTTTATTTTCATGGAGACCTGGCACCTATGTTGGTTTTATTTGTGTGCCTGCCATAATTCCTGGCTTTGTATTTTATCTCATACTCTTGCCAGAGAAGGCTGAAGAAGGATTCGATGTTCAGTTGTTAGAGAACTCACTCATCAGTGATCGCTCCAGTAACGGCATTATTGAAGTTGGGTTTCGCTATCCGATTTATACGCCAACCCTGTCAATAAAAAATCGCGAACTGTTTACTCGTCACGTTAATGTGTTTCTACGTATGATAGATGCAAGCGAAGAAGTAGCTTTGTTCAGAGCCGTCCGTCAAAATGTGCCTGAAAATGTTTTGAGTGTTGAATCGACTGTGCTTGGGATGTTAAGCGAGAACTCAAATTATGTGTTTAATCCTCTTGAATTGCCGCCAGGTATCTCAGTTGAAGGGCAAGCCGTTTTCATAATTAGTAACTTGGAGGATGGCGCTACATTTACAGACGCCTTGCGCACAGCGAGCCAAGCGCAATTAGAGCTCCGTGATCCATCCAATGGGCAACTTCTTCTGGAGTTTCCTTTAAGTCAGATTTAGTATTTATATACTGTTAATTTTCATAGAGTATAGTTAGGTTTAACAGCCAGGTATTTACAGGAGTATTAATGCTAAATCTTCAAATTAAACCTATAGTAATTTTACTTGCAGCGATTTTTTTAATTGCAAATTCCTCAGCACAGGAAGCATGGGAAACCCCTCGTACTGCCTACGGTGCTCCTGATTTGCAGGGTATATGGTCGTCGGCATCCATCACTACACTTGAACGTGATCCAGCTCTTGGTAATACTTTAAGTGTTGGTGCTGAAGAAGCGCGGAGAATTGAAGCGTCTGCAGCCTTCAATGTGCTTTCTGAAGACGATAATGCGCCAAGTGATCCTAATCGATCGCCTCCTACTGATGGTGATACTGATGCAGGTTACAACGCTTTCTGGATTGATCCAGGAACGCGAATGGCGCAGATCGGAAACGAGTACAGAACCTCTTTTATTGTAGATCCTGCGAACGGACAAATTCCTTACACTCAAGCCTCAGGCATGGCTTTTATGGAGTACGGCCGAACCGTTGGGTACGATGGCCCAGAACAGCGGCCACTCGGCGAACGTTGCATGGTTGGTTTCGGTTCAAGCGGTGGCCCACCTATGCTGCCGGTTCTCTACAATAATCATTACCAAATCGTACAGAGTGAAGATTACGTGATGGTGCTAGCTGAGATGAATCACGATGCGCGTATTATCCGATTGGGCTCTACTCATAAGGGTAAAGATTTCAATCCTTGGCTCGGAGATTCCATTGGACATTGGGAAGGAGATACTCTCGTCGTTGAAACTACGAATTTTCATCCTCAGCAAAGCTTTCGCTTTGCCATAAAGCATGTTCTTTATTTGCCTCAATCTGCAAAAGTGACTGAAAGATTTTCGCGCACAGGCCCAAAGTCGATTCTCTATGAATTCACTGTGGAGGATAGTGAGGCTTATACACAACCATGGAGCGCCCAAATTCCATTTCGAATTGCGACTGGTTCGATGTATGAGTACGCCTGTCATGAGGGTAACTATGCGTTACCTGGGATCTTAGCTGGTGCTCGATTCGAAGAAAGGGAAGCAGCAGATTAGTCAGGCAAGTAAGCGCAGTAATATTTTAGACAGCTGACTTCGCTCTTCTTTGCGTTTATGTCTAAAGTTTTTGCCCTAAGTTTCTGTATTCTGCGATCGCCAGACCTGCAGCGACACTGGAGAACGGGTCATGCTCAACGACCTTGCCTGCAAATTGCTCGTCTAGTATGCGCTTTACTGCTGGAATAAGAGATGAACCGCCTGTGCGAATAACTAGCTGAATTTCATGGGATTGTAATCCGGCTCTGTTCAATAGGTCAGAAATAGCTCTCTGGAACTTGTCTAGTAGTTCTTGAATAAATTCTTCAAATTGAACTCTTGTAACTTCTAATTCAATATCTAGTTCCGGAATATCTAGTATTGCCGATTCCTCTGACGAGAGTGTCGCCTTCAAATCTTTCAAACACTGAAACACTAAGTAACTATAATTATTTTTGATCAAGTCATAGAGGCGGCGGAATTTGACTGCAGCCTCATCATCGTACGCCATTCTTTGCATGAGAGGCGTTGTGTACTTATTCTGATTGAGCATATAACTTACCGCCCAGTTAAGTAAAAAATCTTCATAATCTTCAAACGGAAAAGCAGTTTCAATTTCCCGGTCTTCACCTGCTCTACGCCAGCGTTCACCTTTTCCTAGAATAGGGAAGAGAAGTTTCTTAAACAAAATTTGATCAACATGATCGCCACCAAGACCTACGCCATGAGTAGCAATTACACTAAATTCTTGTTCTTTGCGGGTGAGCACACAGAGGTCCAATGTGCCGCCACCAAAATCCACAGCTAGCAAAGTTTGCTCTTCAGCCTCCGGGTTATCATGTAGATAGCTAAGTGCAGCTGCAATAGGCTCAGGGTAGTACGATTGTTCGGTAAACTCTGCATACCCGTATGCTTCCGAAAGTAATCGAAGTGCCATCTGATTACCAAACTTTTCAGTACCTTCGAAATTTACTGGATGACCAATACAAGCATGATTAATGTCTTCATTATGCTGGCCTAAATTGGGGAAAAGAGTTTTCGTGCTGTGGCGAATTCGGACTAATAAAGGCGTTATTAGCGCTACTAATCGAAAAGGTCGATCAAAAACCATTAACCTTCGAGCAGAAGAGTTTCCGAGTAATCGTTTAATGCCCCGGAATAGCCTTCCTTTTTGACCGCCATCGATAAAAGATTGGCCATATATTTTTTCACTATTGGCTTCCTCTGGAAGACCGCGATCACCAATCTGTCCCGTTGTTGTTCTCGCCTCACCGATCACTTCCGCACTTAACTCAACCGTGCGGCCAGTATTACTTTCAATATAGCTATTAATGGCGGCTTGGCCAGTTACAATTTGAAAGTCACGGTCGATGTAAGTTGCCGATGGCATTACTTTTGAGTGGTGCTCAAGTTGCACGAGATGGACTTTTTCTCCATCATAAATTGCAGCTGCGCTGTTGCTAGTACCGTAGTCAACGCCGATACCGAAGCGGAAGGTACTGATTTGGTGATTAGACCCTGACACCAAAGGCTCTTAAATTAATTCCATAATTGAACGATAAGACAAAAATTCGAAATAGTTTTCCATTGTATGAGCTGAGCGCAAGCATAGCCTATTTCGTGAAATCCAGCAAAAGGATGCGTTTTACCCAAAAAATCGAAGCTAGAGGGCCTGAATCAGGTTGAATCTTCATGGAACTTAACCTATGCTCGTCCGGTCTCAGCATAGTCAGATCCAATTTTGATTGAGGTTTTTTCATGAGAGTAGATTTACGGCATCTGAGGGCTAGAGTTGTCGGTTTATTTATAGTATTGCTCTTTTCCTGCCTACCTTTCAGTTCCAGTGCGGGTACTATAGTTCGTGTCAGCACTACCATCGGTGATTTCTCGATAGAACTGCTTGACGATATTGCGCCTGTCACAGTGCAAAATTTCCTCAATTACGTGAATCGAAACGATTACAATGGCACCTATTTTCATAGAGTGGTCGATGATTTCGTCGCTCAAGGTGGTGCTTACCGATTTGAATTGTTTGTAGGCCCAATCGATGTGCCCACTGACCCACCGATTGTCAACGAGTTTAGTGTCTCTAATACTAGAGGTACCGTAGCTATGGCCAAGTTTGATGGTGATCCCGATAGCGCCACCAACCAGTGGTATGTGAATCTCTCGGATAATACGAATCTTGATACCCTCAACGGCGGTTTTACGGTTTTTGGCAATGTATTAGGGCAAGGCATGGTCGTAGTTGATGCGATTGATAATCAACCCACTCTTGACTTAGGTTTTAAAGCGTCAGAGGCACCCTATGTCACCGCGGCATACTCGACTCCTCTCGATTTTCTTTATATGAATATAGAAGTAGTGGAGCGATTTAGCGCGGCCCCTCATGTATTTGAAGCTATCTCTGGTTTACTAATAACTTCGGTAGACATCGATAACGGTCTAGAGCTGCTTAGTATGAATTTCAATACTGTGCCGGCTGCTGGTGATGTGATCATTCAGGCCAACCTAGAGAGCGTAATTCCCAGACGCGGGCCTGTTGACGGCATAGCGACATTCTCTACCAGTGACAATCGATTGAGAATACCGAGCTTGGAGGTAAGTTCTAATGGGCAAGCATTCCTGGTTAGCAATGTAGTATTTGTTCTAAGTAATACCAGCCCGGTTCAATTTACCTTGGAGTCTTATCAGCAGTAATCCGCAGCGTTTACCACTAATCAGACTTGAGTTACTCTTGTTATTTGGAATCTCTTTTGTTGCTTGTAAGGACTAGCTAAACTATGGCCGCGCCTCGAGGAGAATTCTCTTCTAGATTTGGATTCCTAATGGCTGCTTCGGGTTCTGCGGTGGGCCTCGGAAATATCTGGGGATTCCCAACCAATGCAGCATCCAATGGTGGTGCTGCATTTCTTATAGCCTATCTTATTCTTGCTTTCGCTTTAGCTTACCCGGCCTTAATGGCAGAACTAATTATTGGTCGCTATGCTCGCTCTAATGCAGTAACAGCTCTTCGAAAAATTTCTGCAGGAGAAAGAAGTCGAGCTGCTGCAATGCTGGTGGGTTTTATCGGTATAATTACCGTTAGTTTAATTTTGAGCTTTTACGCAATCGTCAGTGGTTGGATGATAGCGTTTTTCTTTGATCCCTTAGCTCGAATAATAGGTTTCGACAGTGCTTCGCAATGGTTGACGACAGATGCTGTTTTACGCAACTCAATCTTCGTTGTGCTGTTTATGCTGGTAACTGTCATTATTATTCGCGCGGGGGTTAAAAATGGGATAGAAAAATGGGCATCTCGTTTAATGCCATCGTTAATCATTATCCTCATACTACTAATTATCTATGTATTGACTTTACCTGGGGCAATGGGAGGTCTTAGAGCTTATCTAGTTCCAGATTTTTCAAGAATTGTAGAACCGGCGTTACTCGTCGATGCCATGGGGCAAGCATTTTTCTCTTTGTCTCTCGGCGTTGGCACAATGCTTATTTACGGTTCCTACATTAGCAAAGAGGAAAATTTACCAACTATTGGGGGGCTGGTTGCATTGTTGGATATAGGAATTGCTGTTCTGGCAGGATTGTTGATATTGCCAGCGATGTATGTCGCTCTTGCCAATGGAGTAGAGATTTTTGATGCAGAAGGTGGGCTAATTGCAGGCCCAGGTCTAATCGTGTCCGTACTTCCCGCTTTGTTCAATACAATGGGCTCGATCGGTGTATTTGTAGCACTTGCTTTTTTTCTTTTAATGACGATCGCTTCCTTAACCTCATCAATCTCTATGCTTGAAGTTCCTGTTGCCTACGGTGTTGAACATCATGGCTTGGAGCGGAAGAACGCAGCTATAATTGTAGGTTCGATAATAACCATCATTTCTTTAATCGTTGTATTTAATTTTGATCCTTTATTTGACATGGTGGTTACTTTTACTACGGAAGTGAGTCAACCATTACTTGGATTCTCCTTCTGTATTTTTGTAGCTTGGGTCTGGCGCAGGAACGATATATTGCAGGAAATAAAACAAGGAAGTCCGGAAGCAGAGAATGGATTATTTTGGAAGATTTGGCCTTTCTATGTAAAATATATCTGCCCGTTAGCAATACTTGTTGTCTACTTTCAGTAAATTAGCAAACCTTTATAATGATACTCATTCATCACAATTAACATGTCTCGCCTGAGTACTCCTATCTTCGTGCTTCGGTCAGTGCCGGGTGTAATTTTGATCTCCATGTGGCTGCTCAAATCCGTATCTGATGATGAACATCGCTGCTGAAGATATTAGTAATGAGATATGTTAAGTTTTCCTTTATTGTTCCCGTACCCCTCCACAAAATAACAAGATAAAGTGAGGATTGACTATGAAATCTTCGGCACTTATTAATTCTGGTTTCGCTTATTCGAGACGAAAGTTTCTTAAAAATATTTCTATTCTTCCAATAGTTACAGCTGGTATAGGGTTGGGAGTTATGCCGCTCAATTCGGCAAAGGCGCAAACTGAGGTAGGGGATAATGTTAGAGCTCTAACTTTCGATGTATTTGGAACTGTCGTTGATTGGCGGTCCTCTATCATCAGGGAGGGGCAGTTACTTTCGGCTAATAAAGGGTATGAGGTAGATTGGGCAGAATTTGCGGATCGTTGGAGAGGAGGCTATGGGCCAGCGATGAATCAGGTGCGTACTGGTGAATTACCTTGGACAAAAATTGACGACTTGCACCGCTTGATCCTCGATGAACTAGTAGAAGAATACGGATTGACCAATATGTCGGAAGCAGAATTGGATCACTTCAATAAAGCTTGGCATCGGCTAATTCCTTGGTCGGATACGGTTGCAGGGTTAAATCGATTAAAAACGAAATATGTAATTACAACGCTTTCCAATGGTAATGTGTCGTTGCTGACAAATATGGCTAAGAATGCAGGGCTTCCTTGGGATGCAGTGCTGTCAGCCGAGCTTGCAAAACATTACAAACCGGATCCACAGGCCTATTTAACAGCAGCTGATTTACTTAGCCTTCCCCCAGAACAAGTTATGATGGTTGCTGCGCACCCTGGTGATCTTCGTGCTGCTGCGCGGGCAGGACTAAGAACCGCTTACGTGATAAGGCCTTTGGAAAGGGGCCCTGGGCGTCCGGTAAATCGCAATCCTGATGGGGAATTCGACTACACCGCCGAGGACTTTATCGACCTGGCGCGACAATTGGGAGCATAAGTTGGTCCAAATTGAGATTGATACAGGAACAAAGAACGAAATTGTAGACAAACTCAAAATTTATCTTGCCGAAGAGCTTAATATTGAGCTCGGTAGTTTTGATGCGCAGTTTTTACTGGAATTTTTTATTGATCATGTTGGTTATAAATTTTATAACCAAGGTTTGGCGGACGCATTGAAAGCTTTTGGAGAAAAATTAGAAGAGTTTAATGATTTGGTTTATCAGTTAGAAAAAGAAGGCCCTAGTAGTAGTTGATTCCATTTATTGCTAGTTAATACTTTTCCGTAGTGAAATCTGAATAAAACTCTTACTGCATCTTTTATTGCTTTGATTCCATGTTTATTTTAGTGATTATTTATCGAGAAGTAAGTCTATGAATTTACGACTAATTAGCCTGATTCTACCCATATTGTTATTGGATGCTTGTAGCGAACAAGAACAACACAGTACTTCTATAGCCTCTGCGATAGATAGAGATACCGCAATGCAAATAAGTGAAACTGCTGCGACAGTGCAAAATCCATTTTTTGTGGAGAGTCCGCTCTACATGAATTATCCGCAATTCGATCTGATAACAAATGAACATTATCTACCGGCGTTTAAACGTGGTATGGCTGAACATTTGATAGAAGTAGAAACTATAGCGTCGCGGATGGAAGTGACAAGTTTTGAAAATACTATTATCGCATTAGAGTTGGCCGGTGATCTTTATGCGCGAGTCGCTAGTGTGTTTTTTGCAATGTCTAGTGCGCACACTAATGAACAAATTCAAGCCTTAGCACAGCAATTAGCAACAGAGATAGCCGCTCATGAAGACGCAATTCTTCTCAACCGAGACCTCTTTGCCAAGATAAATAGCTTGCATGAGCAGCGGGAATCTTTAGAGCTTGATAGAGAGTCTAAGCGTCTACTTGAAGATTATTATGTAGATTTTATTCGTGCTGGTGCTGGTTTAGATGGGGATGAGCAGGAGCGAATGAAGGAACTTAATGCACAGATTGCTGTGCTTGAAACCCAATTTAGTCAAAACATATTAAGTGAAGTTAATGATTTAGCTATTGTGGTTGACACTCGTGAAGAACTTACTGGTTTAAGTGAGGCGCGGAAAGATGCTGCGGCGGAAGAAGCTGCAGAGCGGGGCTTAAATGGGAAATTTGTGATTCCTCTCTTAAATACAAGTGGCCAACCAACTTTAGTCCGGCTACAAAATAGGAACTTAAGAGAGCGAATTCATACAACTTCTTTGTCAAGAGGGAGTCGAGGCGGTGAATTCGATAATCGAGAAATACTTTCTGATGTAATGCGGCTTAGGGCAGAAAGAGCTCAGTTATTAGGCTATGCCAATCATGCAGAATATATCTTGGAAAATCAGACAGCTCAAACTGTTACAGCTGTTAACCAAAGATTAGGTGAATTAACACCTGCAGCAGTAGCAAATGCAACGCGAGAAGCTTCTGACTTGCAGCAAATTATTGCGGAAGACGGGCAAGATTTCGAACTGGCTTCTTGGGACTGGGATTTTTACACCGAGAAGCTGCGTGTTGATCGATATGACTTTGATGTAAACCAATTGCGACCGTATTTCGAATTAGATAATGTTTTACAAAAAGGTGTATTTTTTGCAGCTGAAAAGCTCTACGGAATTACCTTCCAAGAGCGTACCGACCTGCCAGTCTATCAGGAAGATGTCAGGGTTTTTGAAGTCTATGATATGACCGGAGCAACCCTTGCGTTGTTCATAGCAGATTTTTATGCACGTCCTAGTAAGCGAGGTGGGGCATGGATGAATGCCTATATTTCTCAAAGTGGTTTGCAGGGAACTCAACCTATAATTGCCAATCATCTGAATATCACGAAACCAACGGAAAGTGAGGCAACTCTGCTTACTTTTGATGAAGTGACCACGATGTTCCATGAGTTTGGTCATGCACTCCACGGCATGTTTTCAAATATTGAATACCCATCGTTCTCCGGCACCAGAGTGCCCAGGGATTTCGTTGAATACCCCAGTCAAGTTAATGAGATGTGGGCAACGTGGCCGGAAGTTTTAGAGAACTACGCGGTGCATTTTGCAAGTGGCGAACCTATGCCGGCAGAATTACTGGATAAAGTGCTGTCTACGCAAAAATTTAATCAAGGCTTTTCAACCACTGAATACTTGGCTGCTTCTATTATCGACCAGGCCTTGCATCAGTTAGGTCCTGATCAAGTGCCCTCAGCTGAAGAAATAATGGATTTTGAGGTGGAGGCACTTGAAGCATCGGGTATTTCACTTGAGGCTATACCTCCCCGCTATCGTGCGACTTATTTTAATCACATTATGGGTGGTTATTCGGCTGGTTATTACTCTTATATTTGGAGTGAGGTCTTGGATGCTGACACTGTGGATTGGTTTAAGGAGAATGGTGGATTGCTGCGAGAGAATGGCGATCATTTTAGAAGCAGTTTACTCTCCAGAGGTGGGAGCGAGGATTCGATGCAATTATTTAGAAATTTCCGGGGAAGAAATGCAGAGATTGCGCCTCTGCTGGAACGTCGAGGGTTAAACTAACAGAGATGTTCTGATTACAACTCGATTATCCAATTTTCTGCATGGATGCTGTTTTCTGCCCACTAACTTGAAGCACAAGTATACTTAATTCATCCCAAGGATTAGCCAGTGACATGCCTTTAATTGTTTGGTCGATCTTACGGACTTTGTCAAGTAATCGCCATATGTCCTCGCTATGAAGCCTTTGTAATGCACTACCCACAGCTTGTTTGCGGTTAAACCAAACTCGATTAGCTTGTAGGATGGCATTAATGCCTTGACCGTCTTCACGTTTTTCAATCATTGGTAGAAGCAAACGTAACTCTCTACTTAAAGCACCTACAATGATTAAAGGAAATAACCCTTCATCTCTTAAGTTTTGCAATATTTTTTGACAGCGAACTCCATCGCCCAATAAGGCGGAATCTATTAAATTATAAACACTGTATCGAGAACTGTCGGCGATCACTTGCATTACCGTATTCGCGTCGAGATTTATGGTTTCATCCGCTCCCTTGTGAGCTAGCACTTTAAGTTTTTCAATTTCTTGTATAGCCGCAAGCAAATTCCCTTCGATTTTATCACCGAGCAATTGTAGAGCTTCAGCATCAGCGTTGATGCCCTCTTGAACAAGTCTTTGTGACAGCCAATTGCTGAGACCGTCTTTATTGATTGGCCAAATTTGTACGATTATGGATTTAGGCTCGATACCTTTAAACCATTTTGTGTTCATCAATCCTGCTTCTAGTTTTGGGCTCGAAATAAGGAGCGTATGGTCGGGATTTTCTTCATCTAAAAATTCTTTAATGGCGCTTTTGCCAGTTTCATCTAATTTTGAGCTTGAAAGCCTGAGCTCAAAGAGTTTTTTTTCGGCAAAGAGTGAAAGATTGCTAGTGGCATGTAAAAAAATTTCCCATTTAAAACCTTTATCGATGTTAAAAAGTTCTCTTTCGCCCTCTCCACTATTACGAAAGTGCAAACGGACTGAATCGGTTGTTTCTTGCAGCAGCAGGGGTTCATCTCCAGCTAGCCAGTAGAGTGGGAAGGATTTTGATTTAAGGGTACGGGAGAGTTGCTCAGGCTTAAGTTTCATGGGGATGCATAATTATCCGCTGCTTCCAAGCGGCGTATGAGTTGATTTACCAATTCTCGACGCATCTCAGTTGTAATGATTTCTACCTCTTCGCGGTTTCCTGTCAGATTCTCAATATCTTCAAAATAAGTCCGATCGATGAACAAGGTTTCAGGCTCGATTAACATTTCGTCCGCTTGATCCAAAGCAATTGTGATTGACAAGCGCATCTCATACTGCGCAGCTCTAGCTCTTGCATTAACTGTCACCGGTCTATTGCTGATTTGTTCGTCTCCAATAGCGAGCACAGGAGTAGATGACGCTAAGCCTATTTCCTCTGATGTGTTTATGACTTCGGTTGAAACTTGAGCTATATCGAGGCTGTGGCGCAACATGCGAGAAAATTCGCTGTTAGGTTGAGAGAGACTCAATTGAAGGTTACTGAAGCGGGAATTAATTAGTTCGTTTCCCCGTAGACTGAATCCGCAAGCGACAAAACTTAGAGAAATAATAATTAGGCCACAAATTGTTAAAATTCGCTTCATAGTTGTTAACTTACTACGACATTAACCAGACGGCCAGGCACTACAATTACTTTCCTTAGAGTTTTGCCATCGCTAAATCGTTTAACCGCGTTATTCTCTAGGGCTTTTTTCTCCAAATCGTCTTTGGATAAACCCTTCGCTACTTCTATTTTGTCACGCAACTTGCCATTAACCTGGAGTACGATAAGCACAGAATCTTGAACTAATGCAGATTCATCTACATTCGGCCAGTTGGCATCCATTACTGTGCCTTCATGGCCCAGATGATTCCAGAGGACATGACAAAAATGTGGGACTATGGGAGCCAGCATCAAAATTATTGTTTCCAGAGACTCCTGCACAACTGCTTTGTCAGATTCTGAAGAGTTCCTTTCCGAAAACTTCGTTGTTGTATTTAACAATTCCATAGAGGCAGCAATAGCTGTATTAAATGTTTGTCTGCGACCATAATCATCAGTCACTTTCTGGAGGGATTTATGGATCTTCAGGCGCAGCTGCTTCTGCTCAGAATTGTGATCTGAATCCATTATTCCAATAATAGAAATTGATTCATGGCTGGCGACTATTTTCCAAAGTCGTTTTAAAAATCGATAACTTCCTTCTACGCCTGAATCAGACCAGTCAAGTGACTGGTCTGGGGGTGACGCAAACAGAGTAAACATTCTTACCGTATCCGCCCCGTATTTCTCAATGAGCCCAAGCGGATCTACGGTGTTGCCTTTTGATTTCGACATCTTACTGCCTTCATTCAAAACCATGCCTTGAGTCAATAAACGGTTAAAAGGTTCATCGGAGGTAACAAGCCCTTCGTCTCTCATTAATTTGTGATAAAAGCGGGCATACAGTAAATGCAATATGGCATGCTCTATGCCGCCGATGTATTGATCTACTGGTAACCAATAATTAGCTCTTGCATCTAACATGCTTTCATTCTGATCCTGACAGGCAAAGCGCGCGTAATACCATGAGGACTCCATAAAGGTATCAAAGGTATCAGTCTCTCGCTTAGCTTTACCTTGGCATTCAGGACAGTCTACTTGGAAAAATTCGGCCAGTTTAGTTAGTGGTGAACCGGTTTCATCGAATTCAACATCTTCTGGTAGTAAGACTGGTAGATCTTTTTCTGGCACTGGCACTGAACCGCAGGTTTCGCAATTTATCATTGGAATTGGTGTGCCCCAATAGCGTTGGCGTGAAACACCCCAGTCACGAAGCCGGAAATTTACAGTTTTTTCACCTTTGCCTTTATCGACAAGTTTGGCTGAGATTGCATTGAAAGCCTGAGAAAAGTTCAAGCCATCGAATTCACCCGAATTGGTGACAATACCCTTGTCCACAAAGGCACGCTCGTCAAGGTTACATAGAGAATCTGGGGAGTCAGGCTCTATTACTTGTTTGATTGGCAAATTATATCTTCTGGCGAATTCCCAATCTCTTTGGTCGTGACCGGGAACCGCCATTACAGCGCCAGAACCATAGCTCATGAGAACGAAATTTGCGACGAAGATGGGCACTTGCTCCTGGCTAATCGGGTGAATTGCCGTCAAGCCTGTTTTCATGCCTGATTTTTCAAGTTTTGCCAATTCTGATTCCGCAACTTTGACGTTATTCTGTTCTTCGATGAATTTAGCCAACCTTGAGTTTGTAGCTGCTGCTTTTACTGCTAACGGGTGTTGGGGGGCGACTGCTAGATAAGTTACCCCAAGTAAAGTATCTGGTCGGGTGGTATAAACAGAGAGTTTTTTAAAAGATCCTTCTTCGTCTACAACTTCGAATTCCAGAGTTACACCCTCAGAGCGGCCGATCCAATTTGACTGCATTGTCCGAACTTTCTCTGGCCAGCCATCAAGTTTTTCTAAGTCATCCAATAGCTCTTGCGCAAGCGCTGTTATTTTTAAGAACCATTGCGGAATTGAACGCCTCTCGACAATAGCGCCAGAGCGCCAGCCACGACCGTCAATGACTTGTTCGTTTGCGAGTACGGTTTGATCGATGGGGTCCCAATTGACCTCAGCTTCTTTCTTGTAGACTAGTCCTTTCTTAAATAGTCGGGTAAAAAACCATTGTTCCCAGCGATAGTAGTCTTTATGACAAGTAGCTAATTCTCTCGACCAATCATAAGCATAACCGAGTTTTTTCAATTGCTCTCGCATGTAATCGATATTGCCGTAGGTCCATTTGGCAGGTGGGACTTTATTCTGCATAGCCGCATTCTCAGCAGGTAAACCGAAAGCATCCCATCCCATCGGTTGTAATACATTCTTACCCTGCATTCGTTGATATCGGGAAATTGCGTCTCCGATAGCGTAATTTCTAACATGCCCCATATGTAGATGGCCACTAGGATAGGGGAACATGGAAAGGCAATAAAATTTTTCTTTATCAGGATTTTCCTCTACACGAAAGCTATTGTGCTCATGCCAAAAGGCTTGCGCTGCAGCCTCCACGGCTTGGTGATCATATTGAATATCGGAACTACTCATTTGCGATCTGACTATTAGATAGGATTGAAAAAGTGTCTTTTTGCGAAAGCCCGCAAGCATAACCCAGAGCGGGTCTGACAGGTAGAGTCTCATCAAAAAAAAGATTGATACACATCTCCTGTAGCGAGGGTTGGTAGATAAGATCTACAACAAGCTTCTCCTCCAATTTAATGCTAATCCATCTAGCTTTACATCTTGGGAATATTAACAGGCGCAGAGGTGACCTTGATCAGCTTGATTTGGCGGCTATCAGCATTAAGTATGGTAATGAGAAATGGTCCGAGACTAACCGTTTCGCTCCGTTCAGGAATATGGCCAAACTGTTGCAGAACTAACCCGCCTATTGTTGTAAATTCTTGATCACTAAAATCAGTTTTGAAATATTCATTGAACTCATCCAGAGGCGTTAATGCTTTTACAATGTGGTTTTCTTCATCAAATTTTTTAATATAGCTATCATCATCGACGTCATATTCATCTTCGATTTCGCCAACTATTTGCTCTAGAACGTCTTCAATAGTCACAACACCGCAAACACTGCCATACTCATCAATAACAATTGCCATATGTTGGCGCGTCTCTCTAAACTCTTTGAGTAAAACATTTAGACGCTTACTTTCTGGCACGAATGTAGCTAGTCGCAATACATCTTTTAGGTTGAATTTATCAGTATTGCCATTAAGAATTAATGGCAATAGATCTTTTGCTAGCAGAATACCAATAACATTGTCTACGTTTTCGCCAACCACAGGGAAACGCGAATGCGAGGCTTTTGTTACTAATTCGATAATGTCGTTAGGGGGAAGATCTGATGGTACCGTTACTACCTGGGAGCGAGGGATCATTATGTCTCGCACCTGCATGCTAGACACTTGTAGGGCCCCCTCAATGATACTCAACGCGTCCGCATCGAGTAATTGATCCTGCTCAGCGTTACGAAGAAGCTCTAGAAGGCTCTTTGTATCGGTGGGTTCGTCTGAAAAAACCTGTGCAATTTTATCGATCCAGGACTTGGGCCCAGGATCGATGCTAGAGTGGTCGTCTGTCATGCGTTGGCTTCTCGTGTTCTCCTAAGTATATTTATTATGGTTACCCTATCAAATAAGGATTCGGGAATCCAAGTTTTTCAAGGGTATTTATTTCATAGCTTTCCATTTGCGCGGCAGCTGCGTCACTTTCATGATCGAAGCCGCTCAAATGCAGAACTCCGTGTATCATCAAATGAGCCCAATGAGCTTTTAAAAGCTTGCTTTGAAGCTCCGCTTCTTCTGAAACTATTTGAGGGCAAATCACAATGTCACCAAGGGGTATAGTATCAAGCCCTGCTAAAACTTCAGTCGTAAAATTTGTCGGAAAAGAGAGTACATTTGTAGCTCGATACTTCCCGCGGTATTCACTATTTAGCTGGCTGGATTCATCTGTGCTCACAAATCGTAGACTGATGGTATAGTTTTTTTCACTCGAAATTTCTTGCAGAGCTTTATTAATCCATAGTCGACAATCTTGAATGTCTGGAGTCCAGCTTGCCGCTGAAGCATTGGTGAGTTCAATTGTCGCGTTCATTAAGTTGAGAGGAGTCCTGACTAGTGAGCTGAGAGACTGAGTTGCGGTCGAATTCATCATAGGCCTCGACAATTTTTTGCACGAGCCTATGACGTACCACGTCTTTGGCATTGAAATAGTTGAAACCGATACCGCTAATTCCTTCCAATACCTTACTTACTTGCACTAGGCCAGATCGAGTACCCTTGGGTAAATCTATTTGCGTAACATCGCCAGTAATAACTGCAGTGGAGCCGAACCCTATGCGAGTGAGAAACATTTTCATTTGAGCGCTGGTAGTGTTTTGACTTTCGTCTAGAATGATAAAAGAATTATTTAGTGTTCGGCCGCGCATATAAGCCAGAGGTGCAACCTCAATTACATTTTTTTCTATTAGTCTCGCTACTTTCTCAAAACCAAGCATTTCATATAGAGCGTCATAGAGAGGTCGGAGATAAGGGTCAATTTTTTGTGCCAAATCACCGGGAAGAAAGCCGAGTTTTTCACCAGCTTCTACTGCTGGGCGCACTAGCAATACCCTGGTTACTTTTTCTTTTTGTAACGCTTCAACTGCACAGGCTACGGCAAGATATGTTTTTCCTGTTCCAGCGGGGCCAATGCCAAAGTTAATATCATGTTGGCGAATACTTTTGACATATTGCACCTGATGACTGCTTCTGGGTTTGATTGATGCTCTGGGTGTTTTAATAAGTAAATCATCATTTTTCAGGCGTTCAATGCTGTCATTGCTTCGGACTTCCTGCAGAGCTAAATGCACCATATTTGGGTTAAGCACAGCTTCAGTTTCAGTTGTTAAATAAAGGGATTCGAGAATATAGTAGCCGTCAGCAATAGCTATCTCTGACCCAGACAATTGAAATACGTTGCCACGTTGCTGAATCGTCAATTCAAGGTCGGCTTCTATTTGCTGAATGTGTTCATTGAGTCGCCCGCAGAGATTGGATAAGCGCTGCGCATTGTCGGGCATTAGGGTCAGGCTAACAGTTTGGCTGGTCATGCAGTAGTGTTGGTTTTCTCGATAAGGCTTCAGGCAAGTATAACAACCTACCGATACAAATAATCAACTATTTTAGGTGATTAGCAGTTACCCGAGGAATTTTAAAGAGTACCTAGAAGTGAATTTGGCAGGGCATCTGTAATCGTGATATTGATGAATTGCCCAATTAAGTCTGTATTGTCACAGCGGAAATTCACTACACGATTATTCTCAGTCCTTGCCTGAAGATCTTTAGAGTTTTTCTTGGATTTGCCAGTGATTAGAACATGTTGCTCAGTGCCTACCATTGACTCACTTATGGCAGTCGCTTGGCGTATGATTTGAGATTGCAGTGTAGCGAGTCGATGCTTCTTTTCCTGTTCAGGAGTTTCATCTTTTAATTCTGCAGCAGGTGTTCCTGGCCGAGCGCTATAGATAAAGCTAAAAGAAGTGTCAAATCCAATTTTAATAATAAGATTCATTGTGTCTTCGAAATCTTTATTTGATTCTCCGGGAAACCCTACAATGAAGTCTGAAGAGAGGCTGATACCAGGGCGATTTGCTATGACTTTTCGAATTATGGATTTGTACTCGATAGCTGTGTGTCCACGTTTCATGGCAGCGAGAATTCGGTCGCTTCCACTTTGAACAGGAAGATGTAAATGTGAAACGAGCTCAGGAACGTCTTTATAGACATTAATCAAGTTTTCATTAAATTCAATGGGATGAGAAGTGGTAAATCGAAGTCGATTAATTCCTTCAATACTTGCCATGTAGTTAATCAGTAAGGCAAGGTCAACCGGTTCTCCATCGTGAGATAGTCCACGATAGGCATTCACATTTTGGCCAAGCAAATTTATTTCTTTGACGCCTTGACTAGCCAAATGAACCGCTTCTGCTAAAACATCATCTAAAGGTCTACTAACCTCTTCACCGCGAGTGTAGGGAACTACACAAAAGCTGCAATATTTGCTGCAGCCTTCCATTATTGTTAGGAAAGCTTGACAGGAATTAGCCTTAGGTTGCGG
>Ga0206683_10000302_pt1 | contig 37192 bp, 32 predicted proteins | sample M280m12015metaG_FD_155483 | JGI IMG/M metagenome (GOLD analysis project Ga0206683, IMG submission 155483) | Ammonia-oxidizing marine archaeal communities from Monterey Bay, California, United States - M2 80m 12015 | ecosystem: Environmental > Aquatic > Marine > Intertidal zone | place: USA...
CTAATCAAAATAAAAAAAGCAAGTTTTAAAATTAGAATAGCACATTTATTTCAAGACAACTTTTATAAAACTTTAAGGAACAAGCTTCTTTGGGGAGAAGATAAAAGAAATTTATAAAATCTTATTATATCCATTTTCTATTTCATTAGGGGTTGATTTTTTTATATTTGTGAATTGTTTATGAATAAAAACATCTTATATATAATTGCTTTTTTTGTTTCATTTAACTCTTTATCTCAAAATAATGAAATTGGAGTTTTTTTTGGAGGAACAAATTATATTGGAGATGTCGGGCCAACAACATATATAGACCCATTAAAATTTAAAAGTTCCATTTTTAAGATATGGGATATAGACAAATCTACAAAGACTGTTATTGGAATTCTTTATAGAAAAAATTTTAATAATAGAATAGCTGGTAGAGTTCAGTTTAACTATGCTAAAATTGCGAGTAATGATTTGTGGCTTAATAGTGCTGCATACAGAAAACAAAGAGGTAAAAGATTCGAAAATAATATTTCAGCAGAATTAAGTTTAGGAATAGATTTTAATTTTTTTGAATTTGATTTGAAGGAAGATTCATTTCAGATGACGCCTTATATTCATTCAGGTATCGCTTTTTTAAGATATGATGCGCTTCATTATAAAAATGGAGTAAATGAAGCAACAAAATATGATGAAGATATTACTTTCTCTATTCCTATTACTGTAGGGTATAAAATAAAACCTCTTAGAGATTTTGTAGTTGGATTTGAGATTTCTGCTAAACATACCTTTACAGATAATTTAGACGGAAGTTATCCACACGACGGAGATTTTATTAAAGAAAATTTTGGAAGTAATCTGAGTCAAGATTGGTATGTTTTTACAGGATTTACATTAACTTATATTTTTGGTTTTGAACCATGTTATTGTCCAAATTAATTTTTAATTGAAAAAAGAAATTTTAAAATCCCAAATTCCTAATCACATTGCCATTATTATGGATGGAAACGGTAGATGGGCAAAAAAAATTGGGAAGAAAAGAATCTTTGGCCATAAAAATGGTACCAAATCTGTAAGAGAATGCATCTCTGGATCAATTGAAATTGGAGTTGAAAATATAACTCTATATGTTTTTTCAATGGAAAATTGGAAAAGACCAAAAATAGAAGTTGATGCTTTAATGAATTTATTAGTAAATTCTTTAGAAAAAGAGCTTTCAAATCTAATGGAGAATGGTATAAAGCTTTGTGCCGTTGGAGATTTGGACTCTCTTAATTTAAAATCTAAAGAAAAACTTGGAGAAGTAATTCTTAAAACTTCTAAAAATAAAAAACTTGTTTTAACTCTAGCAATAAGCTATGGTTCAAGACAAGAATTAAGTCAAGCAATTAAAAATATTTCCAATAAAGTTAAAAATAACATAATTTCTGAAGAAAAAATTGATGAAAAGATAATAAATGAGCATCTTTACACCCGAAATTTGCCAAACGTGGATCTTTTGATCAGAACGGGAGGAGAATATAGGATAAGTAACTTTTTATTATGGCAAATTGCCTATGCAGAACTTTACTTTACTAATATTCTTTGGCCAGATTTTGGAAAAGAAGATTTTTTTAATGCAATTATTAGTTATCAAAAAAGGGAAAGAAGATTTGGAAAAATTAAAGAATAAAAATAAATTGAAACAATTCTTTTTAAAGATTTTAAAAAAGCATCTAATAGTTTTAATTTTAATGTTAAGCTTTTCAATAACTGCTCAAGAAAAGTCTTTTACAAAAGGAAATGAATACATTCTTGAAGAAATTTCTGTCTCAGGGTTAAAAAGTTTTAACGAACAAACAGTCGTCACTTATACCGGGCTAAGAAAAGGACAAAAAATAAGAATTCCAGGAGAAGAAATCAGTGCAATAATTAATAAATTATGGAAATTAGATCTTTTTAGTGATATCAATTTTTATTTAAAAAATATTGATGGTGAAAAAGCTAGCATAGAAATAGTAATAGAAGAATTACCTACACTTTCAGAATATAAAATTACAGGATTAAAAAAATCTAAAATAGAAACTATTGTTTCTGAAACAGAGCTCAAAAAAGGAAAAAAAATCACTCAAAATTTTTTAAAAACTACAAGAAATTATATTGTAAATAAATATAAAAAGGATGGCTTTTTAAATACGAAAGTTTCTATAGATATTAAACCTGATACAACGGAAGTTAATTACAGTAAAATGCTTATTCATGTGGATTTAGGGGATAAGGTAAAAATTGATAAAATCAATTTTGTTGGAAATGAACTTTTTAAATCTAAAAAGCTAAAAAAACAAATGAAAAAAACCAAGACTAAACTCTTGGGGAGGTTTTGGAAAAAATCAAAATTTATTGAAAAGGATTATAAAGAAGATTTAACTTCTATTCTAGATTTTTATAAAGAAAAAGGATATAGAGATGCTAGAATAACAAAAGATTCTATAATAATTGATAAAAAAAATATTACTGTTAATCTTGATATTCAAGAAGGAAATAAATATTATTTAGGAAAAATATCCTTTTTAGGCAATACTGTTTATAGCGATACTCAATTAGCAAGAGTATTAGGTTTATATACTGGTGACACCTATAATGGAGTCTTATTAAAAAAGAGAATTGCAGACAATACTAAGCCTGATGGAGAAGATTTAACAAATTTATATCAAAACAATGGGTACTTATTCTCTACCATAAATCCAGTGGAAGTTTCCGCTAAAAATGATACTATTAATTTTGAGATTAGAATAATTGAAGGTAAGCCAGCTTACTTTAATAAAATTTCCGTTGTTGGGAATACTCGAACTAATGATCATGTAATATATAGAGAACTAAGGTCTAAACCAGGAGAGCTTTACAGTAAAGATAAAGTAGTAAGAACAGTAAGAGAACTGGGACAAATGGGATTTTTTGATGCTGAACAAATAAGTCCTGATTTTAAAAATGTAGATCCAAATAATGGAACAGTTGATATTCAATATGGTTTAGTCGAAAAAGGAGCTAGCCAGGTTGAATTACAAGGAGGCTATGGTGGTGGTGGATTTATTGGAACATTAGGTTTGTCATTTAATAATTTTTCTATGAGAGGACTTAAAAATAAGGCGGCCTATAAGCCTGTTCCAATGGGAGATGGGCAAAGCTTATCTTTAAGACTCCAAGCAAATCGATTTTATAGTACGCAAAGTTTTTCTTTTTCTGACCCTTGGTTAGGCGGAATAGAACCTACTCAATTTTCTTTTTCTATTTCTCAAACTAAACAATTTAGATACGATTATTATACAGGTCAAGCTAATAAAAATCAATATTTTAAAATATCTGGACTTACAATTGGTTTAGCTAAAAGATTGAGAGTGCCTGACGATTATTTTCTATTTTCTCAAGCACTTAGTTATCAATTTTATGATATGAATAACTATTACACTGGCCTTTTTACATTTGGGGATGGTAAGTCTCATAACATCGCATATACTGCAGCTTTAACTAGAAATAACACCTATACTAATCCTGTTTTTCCAATGGGTGGATCGATGTTTGAAATAAGAGGAAAATTTACTTTACCATACTCTTTATTTAATGGTGTTGATTATGCTGATTTAAAAAACCAAGAAGAATTTCAAAATGATGATGGCACGCCAGATCAAGCTAAAATTGATCAGGAAAAATACCGATGGTTAGAATTTTATAAAATAAACTTTAAAGGAAGCTGGTATACTAGAATAATAGATAAGTTTGTTTTAAAAACTCATGCTGAGTTTGGATTCTTAGGAGCATATAATCAAGATAGAGGAATAATTCCATTTGATAGATTTTTCTTAGGAGGGGATGGAATGTCACAATATGCCATGGATGGAAGGGAAACCGTTAGTTTGAGGGGATACCCTAATCAATCCCTTTCTAGTCAAGATGGTTCTACTATATACAATAAATTTTCTATAGAGTTAAGATACCCTATAACTCTTAAACCCTCTGCTTCTATATTTGCACTTACATTCCTAGAGTCCGGAGACGGATTCAATAGTTTTAGAGAATTTAATCCTTTTTATGGCAAAAGGTCTCTTGGACTTGGAATAAGAATATTTATGCCTGCATTTGGATTATTAGGTATTGACTTTGGTTATGGATTAGATAACCAATATGCTGGAGATCTCTCAGCTCACGGCTGGGAAACACACTTTGTAATCGGACAACAATTTTAGAATTATTACGTTATATTAACTAAATAAAAAAAAAATGAATAGATTTCCTTTTTTATATCTGTTAATTAGCTGTTTTTTAACTGTTAATTTTTCTTTTTCACAAAAAGCAGAAAGAATTGGTTATATAAATATGGAATATATTCTATCTCAAATGGAAGACTACAAAACAGCAAATGCTCAATTAGAGGAAAAGATTGGCAAATGGAAAAAAGAAATTGAAGTTGTAAAAGGTGAAATAAAAGTACTTAAAGATAGTTTAGAAATAGAAAGACCTCTACTTACATATGACATTATTAAAGATAGGGAATCAGAAATTGAATTTGAAGAAAAGCAACTTAACGATTACCAAATAAAACGATTTGGAGTAAATGGAGATTGGGTAACACAAGAACTATTACTTATCCGCCCAATACAAGATCAAGTGCTAAATGTTGTAGAAGCTATATCAAAGCAAAAAAAGTTTGATAAAATTTTTGATCAATCTGCTGATGCAATTCTATTTTATTCCGAAAAAAAATACGATATTAGCGACCTGGTTTTAAAAAGTATTCTAAGAACAGAAAAACTTGAAAAGCTTAATCTTGAATTTGATGATGAAAAAGTCAATCCTGAGTATGAAGCTAAGAAGAAATTAATAGAAGAAACAAAGGCCAAAAAAGCTGAGGAAGTAAAAGCCAAAAGAGAATTACTTTTAAAGCAAAGAGATGAAAAAAGAAAAGCCTATCAAAAAAGAAGAGATAGTCTTTTAGAATTAAGAAAAAAGAAAAAATAACCCTAAAAAAAAGTTAAAAATGAAAACTTTTAAAACATTATCAAGTACTATTTTATTTTTATTTGCAGTTTTTACAATGAGTGCACAAAGCAAAGTTGCGCATATTAATTCACAAGCTTTAATTAGTGAAATGCCAAAAGTTAAAGAAGCTCAGGCTCAACTTGAAAAACTTCAAAAAACTTATGCTACAGAAATTGAAGCTACTATGAAAGAATATCAAACTAAACTTCAAACCTACTCTGCAGATGCTCAAAATCAAACTGAAGTTACAAATCAAGCTCGTCAAAAAGAATTAGCTGGAATGGAACAAAATATTCAGCTATATCAACAAACTGCCCAACAAGATATTCAAAAGAAACAAGCTGAATTACTAAAGCCTCTTGTTGAAAAGGCAAAAGCTGCAATTCAAAAAGTAGCTAAAGCACAAGGATTTGACTACGTAATTGATGCTACTGAAGGGGGAAGCTTAATTTTAGCTGGAGGAAAAGATTTAATGGCAGAAGTAAAAGTAGAGCTAGGATTCTAAAATTATTTTTTTAAACTTTTAAACTACCTAAATTCTTTAGGTAGTTTTTTTATTTTTGTTTAATGAATAACTCCCCTATAGGAATCTTTGACTCAGGAATTGGAGGTATTACCATATTAAATTCCATAAAGAAAATTTTACCTAATGAAAATATCATTTATTTTTCTGATAATTTCAATTCTCCATACGGTAATAAGTCAAAAAAAGAAATTCTAAAATTAAGTGTTAAAAACACTAAGTTTTTGATTGATAAGGGATGTAAAATTATAGTAGTTGCTTGTAATACAGCAACGACAAACAGTATAAAAGAATTAAGGTCTGAATTTAAAATTCCTTTTGTAGGTATAGAGCCTGCCATTAAACCAGCAGCAATGCAAACTAAAAGTGGGCTAATAGGGGTTTTAGCTACTAAAGGGACATTATCTAGTGGACTTTTTGGAAGCACAACTAATGATTACGCTTCTGAAATAAAAATAATTGAAAAAAATGCAGAGGGACTAGTTGAGCTAATTGAAAAAGGATTTATTGATGGTGATAAAATAGAAAAAAATCTAAAAAAGTATTTATTTCCAATGATTGATAAAGGAATAGATCATCTAGTACTAGGCTGTACTCATTATCCTTTATTAATTAAAACTATCAGGTCATTAATTCCAAAAAATATAAAAATAATAGATAGCGGAAAAGCTGTTGCAAAGCAAACAAAGAAATTAATTGAAAAAAATAATATAGAAAGCAATTTGATTGAAGTCAAATATTCATTTTATTGCAATGGATCTCCAAAATCACTTAATATGATTTTAAATAATACATTTGCAATAAACTCAATTTAAATGGAGAAGCATATTATTAAATTTAAAGAAACTAGTAGAGAGGAGGAGTTAGAATTCTATTCAAATAAATTTTTATCTGATAAAAGAATTGTCTTTGAAAAAATTGAAGAGGCTAAAGATTTTCCTTTAATTCAACAAATTTTTTACCTGCCATTTATAAAAAAAGTAGTTCTTAATAAACGTTCTGTATATATAGAAAAATTAAATATTCTCAATTGGGAGGAAGTTCAAAATGAGTTGTGTAAACAAATTCAAGATTTTCTTAATGATGGAGGAACTGTTAGTAATAGTGATGTAAAAAAACCTTCACCAACTACTGTTTATGCTGAAAGCACTCCAAATCCTAGTGTCATGAAATTTGTAGTGAATAAAAAAATAGTAGATGATATTTATGAATTTAAAAATAATAATGAAACAGAAAATGCTCCAATAGCTCAATCATTATTTAGTTTCCCATTTGTTAAAGAAGTTTTTTTAGATTTTAATTTTATCTCCATTACTAAAGAATCCAATTCTAATTGGGATGAAAATGTTATGGATATTAGAGAATTTATTAGAACTTTTATTCAAGATGGAAATGTTTTAATTCATGAAGAGCTCTTTAAAGAAAATTTTAATCAAATTGAAGTCAATCCTGAAAATGTTGACGATGTTTCCAAACAAATAATTGAAATAATTGAACAACATGTAAAGCCAGCAGTGGCTTCTGATGGTGGAAATATTGTATTCCAGTCATATGATAAAGAAACTAAAAATGTAAATGTGATCTTACAGGGTGCTTGCAGTGGTTGCCCTTCCTCAACTGTAACTCTTAAAAGTGGAATTGAAAATATGCTAAAACAAATGCTTCCAGGAATGATTTCTGATGTAAATGCAATAAATGGCTAAATCTAACCGGGTATGAAGTTTTTTAAATAATCTGGCTCAAAGTATGCAATATCTTCAAATTTTGAATTTTTAAATCTCTCAAAAGATAAACCAGCCATCTCATTGGATGAGGGAAAAGTTTCGTGACTAGAAAAAATTAAATTTGAATTGTTTTTAATTAATCTCTTACATTTTTCCTGACCATTTCCAACAAAAAACAGTTTATTCCTTGAAATTAATTCCTGAAAAGAATCTTTAGTTATAATTTCAGCTAGGACTTCTCTAATAGAATTATAAGAAGAATCAAAAATAGCAGAATATACTTCGTCTCTTCTAGCATCCATAACTGGAATAATTAAACCGCTCTCTACTTTTATTTGTTTAGCAAGAACAAGAAGAGTAGAAACGGAAATCAAAGGTAAATCTAAAGCATAACATAAACCCTTAGCTGCTGCTACTCCAATTCTCAATCCAGTATAAGAACCTGGTCCTTTACTTACAGCAATAGCCGATAATTCTCTACTTGAAACATTTGATTCTTTTAAAACTTCATCTATAAAAGAATGTAATTTAGTTGAATGAGAATAGCTTTCATCATTTTTCTCTTTTATGGCAATTACTTTTCCATTTAAAGCTAAAGAAATAGAACAGTTAGTAGTAGAAGATTCTATATTTAGAATATAAGACATTTTAAAGGTTACTTAACTGTAATAGGAACTCCAAAATAAAATTCTAAAACTTTAAGTTTAAAAATATAATCATATTTTGTTCTTATAAGTTCTGACTGTGCCAGTTCATATCTTTGTTTTGCTTGAGTAAAATCAAAAGAATTCATTACTCCTACTTCAAATTTATTTTGAGCATATTGAAATGCTAGTTCTCTTGCATCAACTAACTTTTGAGATGCTTCATATGCCTTAAAAGCTCCTTTGGCATCATTAAAAGATTGATTGACTGTGTTTTCTAAATCTAATTTTTTTTGTAGCAAAGAGTTCTCACTTCTTAAAATATTAACTTTAGTTTGGTTAACGTTGGACCTCCTAGACAAATTATTTAAAATTGGAATTGATAAACTTAGTCCAAAGTTTTGACCAGCATTTAAATCAAACTGTCTAGAAAAAGAAAGTGGATTAGCTATACCCATTTTTGTATAAGGCGCAATTACTCTTTCACCTGTACCTTCTACTACTCCAATGGGAGCATATCCAATTTCATCCGTTGGGACCAATCTATCAGAGTATCCGATTCTAGAACTATATGAGTAAAAAGCTGATAAACTTGGTTTTAAAAGAGCTTTAGAAATTTCCAAATCCTTTTTTGCAATCTCAACATTAGTTTCAAAAATTTTAATTTCTTTTTTATTTGAAACCGCATAGCTAAATATCTCTTGCGGGGTTCTATTCATTACATCTGAAATAGGAATATCATAAGATTCATTAGCAATTTCAAAGTTTTCATAATCGTCAATCAATAAAAGTTGAGCTAAAGCTATTTTAGATAAATAATAACTGTTCTTAGCATCTACTAAGTTTTTTTCTTGAGATGCTAGGTTAGCTTCGATTTCATATAAATCCCCTTTTGGAACAACACCTGCATCAACTAATTCTTTAATCCTTTTTAATTCCTTTAAAGTGATATCTAATTGTAATTCTTGAACAGCAAGCGATTCTTTACTAAACAAAATTTGCAGATATGAATTTGCAACTAAAAGTGCAACATTCTCACTCATATCTTCCAGTTGATACTGACTCGCAAGAATGGATAAATTAGCTCTATGTAGTCTTTTTACATTCTGAAGTCCACTATAAATATTTAGATTCATATTTAGATTCATGGATGAAAACTGAGTAGTTACATTTTCCAGTAAACCAGTAGTAATATTTTGGTTCAAACCAACATTCCAAGAATGGCTACTTCCAATACTTATATTAGGCAAAAAATTTCCAATTGCTCCTTGCTTTTCAATTTCAGATCCAGCATAATTTAATTTGGATTGCTTAATTGAAATATTCATTTCTAATGCTCTATCAACACACTGCTGCAATGTCCATGATTTCTGACCAATTAGAATATTTGGGACAATAATAATTACAAATAAGTACTTTAATAATTTCATATAATATTTTTTTTAATCATAAGAACCGTCATCAGAAGAAGTGTCAGTCTCCCCTCTTTTGACAGGCTCAGTTTTATTCCAAACTTTAATTTTGTCTGATTTTTTTACTCCACTTAAAAGCTCAGCATTTACTCCATCAGAGATGCCTAATTCAACATCTCTCCTTACAAACTTTTGACTAGATGTTTCTATTTCTACATATGGGTTTTTTGTTTTTGAGTCATATTGTAATAATGCTTCACTAATAGCAGTAATATCAGATTTTTTATCAGTAATAATTGACGCATTAGCACTATATCCTGCTCTAACTACATATTCATCATCTAAATAAACTTCTCCTTCAATTTTGAATTGAATTGCTCCTGCAACCTCCGTTCCTTTAGGAGCTATTAACCTTAACTTAGCCTCATACTCCTTATTTTCAATTGCTCCTAAAGTAACAGCTAATGGCATACCAACTTTTAATTTTCCAACTTCACCCTCATCAACTTGTCCTTCAAAAATCATTTGATTTAAATCTGCTATTGTTGCTATAATAGTTCCAGCATTAAATGTATTGGCTTGAATTACTTGATCACCCTCTTCAACAGGGATTTCTAAAATAGTTCCTGAAACTGTTGCTCTAATGTTAGTATTAGTTATACTAGATCCTCCTGAAGAACCTAGTTTTATTATTTGCAAATCACTTTTTGTATTGGATAAGTTTTGCATATCCTGATTATAGCGTAATTCAGAAGAATTATACTCTTGTTCTGATATGATCTCTTTTTTATATAACGCCTTATTTCTTTCAAACTCAATTTTTGAATTCTTCATTACAATTTGTGCATTTTTAACTCTTCCCTCTGCACTATTAAGTGTCTGCTCATTAGGAACTACTTTAATCCTAGCTATTAAATCTCCAGCAAAAATTTCATCTCCCTCTTCTACATAAATCTCTTGAATAATTCCAGCAATTTGAGGTACAATATTTACCTCATCCTCTGGTAATACTTTTCCCGTTGCTACAATTTTTTCTTCAATAGTTGTAGTTATTAATGTTTGTGTATCATATACAATTGAAGACTTACTATTAGACTTAATAAAGAAAGCGCTGGCAAATAAAATGCCTAAGATTAACAATATAATTCCGATGTGTTTTAAATATTTCATATTATTTATTTAATTAATTATTCTTCTCTTAATGCATCAATAGGTTTAACACTAACTGCCTTTTGTGCAGGAATCATTCCCATCAATGTTCCCAAAATTATCATTAGTGATAGTGCTCCCAAAACATATGGAATTGGCACTGTTGGGTTAGTATATGGAAAATCTGTCATATCTAACGTTGCAGCATTTATTCCATATAAAACTAATGCTCCTAAAATTATTCCAATTATCCCAGCTAGAACAGTTAAAAAAACTGATTCTAAAATAATTTGAGATCTAACCTCTGACGGAGTTGCCCCTAATGCTCTTCTAATTCCAATTTCTTTTGTTCTTTCTTTAACTGAAATCAATAGAATATTCCCAATTCCAATTACTCCAGCTAGAATAGTTGCAATTCCTACAACCAATGATAAAAAGGTAAGACCATTAGCAAAGTTCATAGTTTTTGTAAAAACTTCTCCTAGATTAAACCCTCCAATTCCTCGTTCATCATCTGGATGTATTGTGTGTATTTCCTTTAGAGTTGCCTTAATATCTTTCTCTACTTTTAATCCATCAATATTTTCATCTGCTGCAATCATAAACCACCCAACATTATCTCCAGTGTTAAATATTTTTCTAAAAGTTGCAAAAGGTATATAAATATCTCCATCGTCTCCAAAACCTCCGCCTTGCACAAACTTATGTACTCCAACTACTCTAAAATTAATTTTATTTATACTTATAAATTGACCTATTGGATTTTCATTCTCTTCAAAAAGTTCTAGCTGAGTTCTTTCACCAATTACGCATACTTTTCTTTCATTTTTTATGTCAGACTCATTGATAAACCTTCCTCCGTCAAATATTTTTGCAGTTGCTATCTTAATATATTCGGGAAACTCACCATAAATAGCATATGTTCCTGTTTTAGTTCCTCTAACAATATTTCCTCCTGCTGAACCAAAAACTCCAGCTACATTCCTAGGTGCAATAAATTTAATTCCTTTTACTCTTTTTTTAAGAATTTCTACGTCTCCCAATTTTAACTGTATACGCCTTTCGGATTTATATCCACCATAGGGGATACTTGTAGATTGAGCCCAAACAAAAATACTATTGGAAGCTATTGATTGAAATGCTCTCTCAAATCCATTATCTAATCCTTTTGAAGAGCCTGATAGGGCAATATATATAAAAATTCCCCATAGAACTCCTATCATTGTAATGATAGTTCTAACTTTATTTTTTTGGATAGATCCAAAAATTTCTTGCCATGTATCTCTATCAAATATTCTTTTCATTCTAATTATCTCTTATAGCTTCAATAGGTTTAATTCTAGCTGCTCTTTTAGCTGGAATATAACCTGCGAAAACTCCAAAACCAATTAATAAAAAAGTTGCTAAAATTGCAGTATTCAAATCTACGTATGGATCTGTAATATAGTAATCTGCTTCTAATGTGTTTCCAATTAATTTTAATATTCCTATTCCAACTAATAATCCAACATACCCTGAAATAGTAGTAATAAATATTGCCTCCTGAATAATCATTCCTATTATTGAACTGGGAGTTGCTCCAATTGCTTTTCTAATTCCAAGTTCCTTTGTTCTTTCTTTAACAACAAAAACCATTATATTGGAAATTCCTATAACACCCGCCAATAAAGTCCCAATACCAACAAATAAAATTATTGATGAAAGTGCACTTTTGAATTGATCATTCTCTTTTAAATCTGACGCAGCACTTCTGATAAAAATTCCACGGGGATCTCTAGGATCAATGAATTTCTTTTGCTTTAAATATTTCTTTATTTTATCTTCAAAAGCAACTGCTCCACCATAACCAATTTCAGGCTTATAGGAAATAATAATTTGTCTTAATTTATCAGTATTTTTTTGAATCAACTGTAATGTAGTATAAGGTACATAAACCATTCTTTCTTCATTATCTCCTCCATCGTCTTGAAAAACTCCAATTACTTTCCAGGATCTTCCTTCACCAGAAACAAATTTTCCTAATGCATCTTCGTCTCCAAATAAATCTTGTTTTACTAATCTTCCAATAACCACATTTCTCTCTTTATTATCCACATCCAAACCATTTATATACCTTCCTTGCATCATTATAGTCATTTCATTTTTTTGATGAGAAGGGGCCACTCCTCTTACGGAGTAATTATTAGATTTTAATTTATATCCTATATTTCCACTTGATGAAATTCTTGGAGTAATACCGTCAATATAAAACGCAAATCTTGATGAGATATCCTCTAAATCATCATTATCAAATTCAATCTGTCGATTGGCTTTATATCCCATATAAGGTTTAGATGTCCTTCCAGTATTAATCCACATTGTATTTAAAGCATCATCTTTAAAATATTTATCGAAGGTATTGTCTAAACCGTTTCCAAATCCAAAAAGAACTACAAAGATTAAAATACCTAAAGCCACAGTAAATCCTGAAAGAAAAGTTCTAAGCTTATTCTTTTTAATTGTATCAAAAATTTCTAACCAACGATCCCTACTAAACATTATATAGCTTTTACCATTTTATTCTTTTTGTCTTCCATAATGATTCCATCCTTCAGCCTAACAATCCTTGAACACATTTTTGCAATATCCTCCTCATGAGTCACAATTAAAATTGTTTTTCCACTTTTATTAATCTCCTGAATCAACGCCATTACTTCTTTTGATGTCTTTGAATCCAATGCTCCTGTAAGCTCATCTGCCAATAATACTTTTGGTTGGGTAACCATTGCTCTTGCAATAGCAACTCTTTGTTTTTGCCCTCCTGAAAGTTCACTTGGCAGGTGAGTTGCCCATTCTTTTAGACCAACTTGATTCAAATATTCTAAAGCTGTAACTTCTCTTTCTTTTCTGTTTACACCCTGATAATATAAAGGAAGGGTTACATTTTCTAAAGCAGTTTTATAATTAATCAAATTAAAAGATTGAAATACAAAGCCAAGAAATTTGTTTCTGTAATTTGCTGCTTTGGTTTCATCTAAATTTTTAATTGGAACCCCATCTAAATCATAAGTTCCCTTATCTAAAAGATCCAACATTCCTAAAATATTCAATAACGTTGATTTTCCCGATCCTGATGAACCCATAATAGCAACTAACTCTCCCTCTTTAACATTAAAATTTATTCCCTTTAAAACATGTAAAGAATTAGACCCCATTTTATAGGACTTATGTAAATCTTTTATCTGAATCATGATCTTCTAATTATTATGTTTTTCATTATATTATATAAATAAATGCGCGCGCAAATTTACTCATTTATTTTTTCTTATTATACAATTCTAATTGTTTAAAAAAACATTCAAAATCTTTTCTACCCTTCTTAGTTATTGAATAATCTGTTTTAGGATAACTTTTTTGAAAATATTTTTTGATTTTAATAAGTTTTGCTTCATTCAATTTTTTAAGCTGAATACTGAGATTCCCCTTTGAAGCATCTGTAATTTCAATAAGAGCATTAAAATTACCATACTCAACGGTTATCAAAAAAGAAATAATTTTGAGTCTAATTGGATTAAAAAGTAATTTTTCAATTTCCTTATTCATTTTCCTTGTAAAAATAGAGAGCGAATCCTGGAAGCAACATTCCAAAAGTAATTCCAACTACATTAACCAAAAGAAAATTTAAATCAGGAACAAAGTAAGTATAGATAACAAAGAGTATTAATGAAATTCCTCCTAAAGTAATCTTATTGAATTTTATAATTAAACCAGACATCGTCAAAGTCAGTCCAAGTAAAAATAAAATATCCAGTGCCGGGTTATAATTATAGATTAACGATATAGTAACAAGAGCTATCCATGAACCCCCAAATACTCCCCATATGATTTTAATTACTCTACCAAGTATAGTTTCGTATCCAATTGTCTTTCCAGTTTTAATGTTATAATAGGTTGTGTAAATCATTCCTAATAATGGAATTAAAACCCAATATATTACTGCAGAGTACACATTAAATTGAACTATCTCAGGAAAAAAATAATGAAATAGACTCATTGATATAATTAAAAAGCCCCAAAATATAAAGTTATAGCCTAAGGGTTTCAGGGTGAATTTTGTTTTAGCTATTGTTTCGTTAATAATTTTAATTTGCTCTTCTTTATTCATTTTTATTTTAAAAATTTTGACAAATATAAACTAGTTTATTTTATAAACCTAATAAATCCATTTAAAATGGTACGAGTTATTTTCAAATCCTGAGATCCAATATGGTAAAACATCTAAATCTTGCATTTGAATAATTACACTAGGTGTCGATAAAATATTAAATATTAAAAACCCAATCCATAAAAAAACCAATAGCATAAATACATAAGGGTTAGATTTTTTATTAAATAATACATAAACAGCTATTAAAAAAGAGATTGCTATTGTAAAAACTAGACTCCAGCTTGTGGTTATAATAAAATAATCGGGGATTGCGTTTAAAAACTCATAGAAAACTGGGTACTGATCAGCACTTATTTCATTAGATAAATTCGCTAAAAGTATTAATAATAGTATACCGCATGTTGCAACAATTGTTGTAATAATTATAAAAAATATTGTTTTAAAAATTAAAATTCCAATATTCCAAACCGCATTAATTAAAGGAGCTAAAAGTCTAAAAGGAAATAAAAAAATCTTAGTTAAAGTACTTTCTGAACTATTCAGATTTTTTGTTTTTTTTTTAATAAAATCTTCTATGTTAGATAAATTAACATTAAAACCGGACATATTCATTTTTTGACCTATTGTTTTAGCTTCTTTAGTAAAAAACCATAATAACAGGTAAAATAATAATCCAGCACCTCCAAAAAATAAACTTCCAAAGAAAAATACTCTAATCAAATTAACATCCATCTTAAGATAATTAGAAAGTCCCTTAGCTACTCCACCAATTATACCATTCTCTTTATCTCTAAAAAGTATTTTTCTTAGATTAGGATCAAAATCTTTTGATGGAATTCCAAACCATAATATTAAGTAAACAATTAAATTTAAAGGAACGGCAATAAAAAAAACTATTCTTACAATTATAGGATCAATTTTAAAGTATTGAGAAATCCCTGAACAAACCCCAGCTATTATCCGATTACTAGAATCTCTGTATAATTTTCCATTATTTTTTTGTTGATTATTTTGCGCCTCTTCATTCTTATCATTATCAGAAATTTCTTCAAAATCTTCTAAAGTTCCCATGATTTTAATCATGTTTTTTACGTCATTTAAATCAATTACATTTTTATTCTTAATTTTCGTTAGAAAATTTTCTGCAATTCTTAATTCAAAATCATTGATAATTTCGTCTTCATCATCAATTTTATGAAAATATTTTTTTACCGAATCTAAATACTTACTTAATATATTATATGCATCTTCATCAATATTGAAAATTGTATTTGCTATGTTAACTGTACAAGTTTTTTTCATTTTATTTATTTGATTTTAATAACTTTTTGACTGATTTATCAATCTCATTCCATGAAACTAACAACTCTTTAATATGTAAAGTCCCGTCATATGTAATTGAGTAATATTTCCTTGGTGGGCCTTGATTTGATTCTCTCCAGACATGTTGAATGTAACCAAATTTTTTAAGTCTATTTAAGAGGGGGTATACTGTTCCTTCCACTACAATTATTTTAGAGTTTGTTAGTTCCTCTATAATATCTGATGTATAAACCTCTTCTCTTGAAATAATTTGCAAAATGCAAAATTCCAAAAGACCCTTTCTTATTTGTATTTTAAAATTTTCTGTACTCAATTTTAAAATAGTTTTATTCTAGCTCGTTTTTTTCAATTGTGACAATAATTATATGCTTTCCTTTTTCTTCTTTTTCCTCACTTGTAATAATCCACTCTCCTTCAATTCCATCTACATTTTCACCATCTATGGTTAAGTTAATGTCATTTTTAATTGAAACATTCGGTTTTACATCCAATCCACATGAAGTTATTGTAAAAGAAATAAGCAATAACATTAGTAAAGTTTTTCTCATTTTTATTAATTTTTTAATTATACATAGTACTTTGTTATACAAAGTAGCAAATATATAAAAAAATTTTAATAAAAAAACTATTTCTTAAAAAATTTGTAATACAGAAAAACCAGAGTTAAAAATCCTAGTATATAGGGAATTATCATTAAATATACTATCCCATCATTAAGACCTTCTGCCGCTTTTTGATCTGCTCCAGACTCCAAAACAGCCCTACACATAGCGCACTGTAAACTATATATGTATAAAAAACTCATTAGTAATAAGGGGATATCATTAAATAAACAATAACTCCAGTAACAGCTACATAAAGCCAAATTGGAAAAGTAATTTTTGCTATTTTTTTATGTGGATCAAACTGCCTCTGAACAGCTCTAACATAACTAGTTAAAACCATAGGGATTAAAACAATGGACAAAATTATATGAGAAATCAGTATAAAATAATAAACATACGCTATTATTCCCTCGCCTCCATATGGCGTGGGATCTGAAGTCATGTGATAAGCAATATACATTACTAAAAAAACCAATGATAGCCCTATACATACTTTCATCATTCTTTCATGCAATAATCTCTTTCCAGATTTTATAGCCCTTAATGCAAAAATCAATAACACAGCAGTAATAGCATTTATAGTTGCATAAATTGGAGGGAGAAAGCTAAGAGGAGTTGCATTAGGGATTTTAACAGTAAATAAAATAGCTACAACAATTGGAATAGCAATAGAAACCACTATAATTAAACGATTGTAAATTTTGGATTTATTATCATTCATTATTTAACAATTTTAAAATGTCTTCTTTTAGCATATCGACACCTTGTTTTTCAGAATTTTCATCTTCAATTCCCAAATAATAAACTATCGGTGAACCCATCCCATTATCTCTGGAACGAATATAACCGTTCTGGTCAATTAAAGCAAAAAAGCCCTGATGCTCAAAGCCTCCAGCAATATCTGGATTTATAGATGAAAAAATATTAAATCCAGAATTTGAAAGGCTATATATATCTAAAATATTTCCAGTTAAAAAATGCCAGTTTTTTGATTTAATTTCTAGTAGTTCAGCATATTCTTTTAGCACTTTAGGTGTATCATGGTTTGGATCAATAGTAAATGATGCTATTCCAAAATCTTCTCTTTCTCCAAATTCCTTATCTAATATCTTCATATTCTTATTCATTTCTATACAAATAGAGGGGCAAGAAGTGAAGAAAAACTCTACAACAAAAACCTTTCCTAAAAAATCTTCATTACCAATAAAAAGGCTGTCCTGATTTAAAAAAACAAAATCTGGAACTTTCTTTTTTTCATTGTTCATTTTTATAAAACTTAATTCTTTTGAATTGTTTAACCTAGTATGATGATTAACACTATTACCATCTATTCTCTCCATAATTTTAGGGAAAAATAATATGCCGAAAATAAGCACTATAAAAGAAATCCCTATGTAAGAGTATTTTTTCATTTAAAGCTTGTCTTTATAAATATTATTTTTCTTTAAAGCCATTCTGTACTCAGCAAGTATAACTTTTACATCATCCACCATGTTGTTATTTATATCCGCAACAAACCTAGAATCATACCCAAATTTCACTCCTTCATTGTCATCTCTTCCTCTTAAATTACCATCTCTATCGATGATAAACACATAAGAAGTGCCTAAATGGGAATCTAATTTAAGATCCGTCTTTAAACTATTAAAAAGATCAATTATATCATTATCATCTATCGATGCAAATTTCCAATTTTTAAAATCTGTTTTAGTCATTCTATTTAATTCACTTAACAGATCATTTGTTAAACCTTTTGTTCCGTGCGGCTGAACCATTACAAATTGAAAATCTTTAAATTCACTAAATCGTTTATAAATCTCTTGATTTAGGTTTCCCGCGTCTCCATATTTATCCTGAACATTTTTTCCAAAAAAACCTAGAACTGTAATTTTATCTTTTAAACTAACTTCAGAAATACTAGAAATATCTTTAATGTTTTTTGTAAGGACAGGAAGCTTAGCGAAATTGTTTATGCCTGAAGCAAAAAAAAGATAAACAACTAAAGGTAAAACAAACAGGATAGTAAGCACAAAATACTTTCTCATAAAAGAAAACTATTTAGTATTTTCAAAAATTCCAGCTAACAAATCCTTCATATATCACATCATAAATATAATTTCCTTCAACAAGTAAAATAAAGACCAGATATGCAATTAAAAAAAGAAGAGTGATAACTATAGAGGCTTGCAAACCACTTTTCTCATCTCTAAGATGCATGAAATCCCATGCTATATAATAAGCTTTTACTAACGTAAGAATAATAAAAATCCAATTAATGATTTTAGCAGACAAAAAAGTATTCATTAAAATCTCAGGTTTAGAAATACCTAAAGCCACTTCAATAGTTGTAACAATCGACAAGAAAAGAAGTACTGCCCATATTTTTTGCTCGTTAGACTTAAACTTTAAAAGACCTCTAAAAATTTCTAATTTATGTGTGCTATTTTCCATTTATAAAAAATTATACTAGATAAAAGAATGTAAAAACAAAAACCCAAACTAAATCAACAAAATGCCAATATAGCCCTACTTTTTCAATCATTTGATAATGCCCTCTTCTTTCATAAGTTCCTATAAGAACATTAAAGAAAATTATAATATTAATAATCACACCAGAAAAAACATGAAAACCGTGAAATCCAGTAATAAAAAAGAAAAAATCTGCAAATAATCGATTTCCATATTCATTACGAACCAAATTTGCTCCCTCAACAACATTTTTTGCTTGAGTTATTTTTTGTAATGACTCTTCTCTACTTAATTTTATTTTATGTCCCTTTTCGTCAATTTTTTCTGTCTTGATTATTAAATTAGGATTAGAATTAAACCCACTTATTACTTCTTGAACTGTATAGGATGGCAAAGTTGCTTCGTAGGAATACCAGACTCCATCATTAATTTGATGTTGGAATCTATCACTAGGGCCGCTAATAGCAAAATCCTTTAATGCTACTCTTTTATCAGTTTTTTCATTTACAAACTGAAATATTTGACCTCCTGTTGTTTCAACAGCTCCATATTCGCCTCTAATAAAATTACTCCATTCCCAAGCCTGTGAACCAACAAATATGGCTCCTCCAATTATAGTCAACAACATATAAAAAGCTACTTTTTCTTTTTGCATATGATGTCCCGCATCAACAGCTAAAACCATTGTTACAGAAGAAAAAATTAAAATAAATGTCATTAATGCCACATAATACATTGGGGCATCAATACCATGTAAGAAAGGAAAGTGAGTAAAAACCTCATCAGCTATTGGCCATGAATCAATATTCTTAAATCTGGAAAATCCATAAGCAACAAGAAATCCAGAAAAAGTTAAAGCATCCGAAACTATAAAAAACCACATCATTAACTTTCCATAGCCAGCCTTAAAAGGTCTTTTACCGCCATCCCATAAATCCTCTTCTTCTATTGTTGTTGAAATTGTTGAGCTCATTGATCTATTAAATTATAATTTGCGAAGTTACATATTTTTACTATCTAAAGAAATATAAAAAAATAAATAAATACAACCATAAAAACCCAAGAAAATGCCAAAAAGTTACAGCCAATTCAAATCCTAATTTTTTAGTTTCGTATTTACCTTTATAATTGTTTGTTATAACAACAATCAATACAATGATCCCTGCAAACAAGTGTATTAGATGAAGTACCGTAAGTACATATAAAAAAGAAGTTGTTATGGTGCTTTGAGCTCCTGTAAAAAAATAACCTTGAGAAATCAATTCTTTAAAACCAGAGAACTGAGAAACTATAAAAATTATTCCTAATCCAAAAGTTATAAAAAGCCATAAAGAAGTGTTAGAAACATTGTTCTTTTTAACATTTTTTTTTGCAATCCAAATAGAAATGCTACTTAACAATATTACTATTGTACTTATAGTAAAAGCTATAGGCAATTCAAATTCTTTTAACCAATCTGGTCTTGACTTACTAACAATATATGCACTTGTAAGTCCAGCAAAAGTCATTGATATACTTAACATTGAAAATAAAAGCATCATTTTTTTTGCTTTTATAGTCTTTAAACGATTTTCATCTTGACTTAGATCCATATATATATATTATCTATTACATAGATTATCTGAACTAAAGTCAAACAAAATATACTAGATTTAAACAATTTTTTTGCAGCATTAGTTGACATCTGATTATAAAGATTAATCGAATAATAAAGCATTGCTAATCCAACTAACCCAATTAAAAAAGCAGAAAATATGGAAAGATGAAGATCTCCCGTTAAGCCACTTAAAGGAAGCAAAGAAATCATTATCATCCATATGGTATAAAGAATAGTTTGAAGTGCAGTAGCTTTATCTTTCTTTTTAGTTGGGAGCATATTAATTCCTGCTTTTTTATAATCATCATGAAGCATCCATCCAAGTGCCCAAAAATGAGGAAATTGCCAAAAAAATTGAATTGCAAATAATGTTCCTGCTTCAATACCAAAATTATTTGTAGCAGCTACCCAACCAAGCATAAAAGGAATTGCTCCTGGAAAAGCTCCAACAAAAACCGAAAGAGGTGTTTTGGTTTTTAAAGGCGTATACATGCATGTATATATAAAAATGGAAATGGCCCCAAAAAGAGCTGTTTTAGCATTTATTTTATATAAAGCAACCGTTCCAATTAATGTTAACAATACTGATAAAATAAATGCTGAAGAAACCGAAGTCCTACCTGAAGGGATAGGTCTGTTTTTTGTTCTATCCATCAATGCATCTAAATCTTTTTCAATTATTTGATTAAAAGAATTAGAAGCCCCAACCATACAATACCCTCCTAATACAAGGAGAATAATTACGGAAATATCGTAAGTGTCTAAAGCTATTAAGTATCCTGCTAAAGAGGAAAAAACTACACTAATAGCTAGCCTGGCTTTAGTTAATTCCAAAAAGGCTTTAAAGCTTTGCCTAATAATATTATCCGTTGATTTTGACTGTGATTTGTATAAACTAGTAGCCATAGATTTAATAGGGCGCAAAGTTAAAACAGAATAGTAGAGAAAACAATTATTTAATTGATATTCTAAGTCTTTAAAAAGTTTTTATTGAAGTCTAAAGGTAATTGGAATGCTAAATGGAACCCTAACAGGCCTTCCTCTTTGTCTTCCAGGTGTCATTCTAGGTAATTTAGCAATGATTCTCTCCGCCTCTTTTTCTAAATTTTTATCTGGTCCTCTAGTTCTAATTCCACTTATACTTCCATCTTTTCCAATCATGAATTGAACAAAAACCCTGCCCTGAATACCCATTTCTTGAGCTATTTCAGGATATCTAAAGTTTTTATTAATATGCTTTTGTATCTTCTCTTGAAAACATTGCCTTCTTTGAGATTTAGGAACCCTTTCACAGCCAGGAAATAATGGAACATCTTCAATGATTGCAAAAGGTATATCCATATCCATCTCTTCCTCTAAAACCTCCACTTCCTCAACCACTTCTTCTTGATCAGTTTCAGTTGATTCAATTATAGTCTCTTCTATCTCTTCCTCATCTTCCACTACTTCGATAATTTCTGGAGCTGGTGGTGGTGGTGGTGGTGGTGGTGTTTTAATTTGCTCAGTAATTGGAATCTCTTCATCATCATCATTATCAACATTTAATGATTCTAGATCATATCGCCTTTCATAACTTTTAAATTCAATTGCTTGCCATGAAATAAATAGCACAAGGCATAATCCTACAGCAAACATCAAACTACTGTATTTTCTTAAATCTGCCTGAGGATTCTTTTTACGTTGCATATTTTAATTTTATTCTTAAGCTAAAATAATTTTTTTTTTTTAAAATGAAAGCTAAGTCACTTTATTTTTAATAATATAAATGTAGCTAACAAAAATTCCCAATACAATCCCAATACAATTTGCAATCATATCAGCAATCTCAAAATATCTGCCAATGGGTAAAACACCTTGTAATAATTCCGTTGTTAATGCAGTAAATAAAACAAGGAAAAAGTAATTCCATTTAATTTTATTAGATTCTAAAAACCCTAACCGTATCCACATAACAGACATAATAAAATACGCAATCAAATGAAGAGATTTGTCGGATAAGCTAAATTCTGGAAAAGGAAGTTCTGGGATTGGTATTAAAGAAACACAAATAATTAATAATGTATAGCATATTGTAATTTTTTTAAACACAACTATCCAATTAATTTTTTATATGAATCTGAATCTAAAAGATCTTTTAATTCTTCAGGGTTTTCTATTTCCATACGAATAATCCATCCTTTTTCGTAAGGGTCTTCATTAATTAGTTCAGGGTTATCTTCTAAGTTTTTGTTTACTTCTAATACCTTTCCAGAAACTGGTAAAAATAAATCTGAAACAGTTTTTACAGCCTCAACTGACCCAAAAATTTCTTCTTTTCCCAAACTTTCTTCAAGTGTTTCAATTTCTACATAAACAATGTCTCCCAATTCGCCTTGAGCATAATCTGTGATTCCAATTTTGGCTTGATTTCCTTCAACTTTAACCCACTCATGATCTTTGGTATATTTTAATTCAGATCTAATTTCCATTTTTTAATTTTTTGTTTTGCAATTTATAAAAATTCTTTCATAAAAAACTAATCTCCGAAATTATATCTTAATGTCATTCCTGATCTGATTGTTGTTTGAGGAAATGCTGTAGAAATAGCAAACTCTGAAAACAGATGGTCATAAAAAAATACTGCGTTAAAGCTTTTACTTAAAGCGTAATCTGCAGAAAATTTAATAGACCATATTGTTTGGCCTGCAGTAACTTTATTATCAACAATATCTAAGTTCCTAATAATGGTAATATTATCACGTAAACTTACATCTGCTTTTATATTTAAATCTCCTTTTGAAACAGTTTGCCTTCCTCCATAGCTGTTTCTAAATTGTAAATCCTTTATTCTATATCCAAATCCAATTGAATAATCCATTCCATCTGTTTCAGTTAATAAATTATTATCTAAACTTAATGAAAGAGCTCTGTCTTTTTTTAATTCCATAATAACTCTTATTGAATTTTTTAGTTCCATATCCACTTTTAATAAAGGATTGAATTGTTCCACAAGATTTACATTAGTATACAGTATTTCATTTAAAAAATTGCCTGAAGCGTCAGTTAATTGATTATTAGATAAATCAAATTCCAGATTTGATTTGAAATTATTTAAAGTATAGCTTGACCTATAAGAATGTCCGATACTAAATCTTTTAAACCTTTCTTTAAAGAAATCAAGGTTAATTAATCCTGTATATTGTATAGACCAATTGGGAAGTGGCGCGCTTCTAATTGCACTTAAAGAAACGCTATTAGGGTCTTTACCTGAATATGCTGAAATAAATGATGGGATTAAAACAGATTGATTGTTTTTTCCATATCCTTGGGGGAAACCAAATTCATCTAATCCGTTTGAATTTCCATTAATAGCAGCCAATCTATTTGCAATGATTAGTCTATTTTTTTGAAATGTTTCAAAAGTTTTTGAATTATACTGATCACTACTATTAAAGGCAGTATTAATTAAAATAGTTGAAATAGCAAAGTTCCCAGAAATATTTGGGTTGAGTGCATTATATTGATTATTTATTACTTGATAATTTTCTGAAAAACTCTCAGAATAAACTCTATTAGCATTTATGTCAATTTTAAAATCTTCAATCCAACTTATTTCAGCAACTAAATCAAACTTTGTATTATGTACCTGTGTATATTGTTCATTAAAACTTGGAAAATTTGTTAGCCATCCATTTTTAGCAGCCTCATAGCGAATATCAGATTGACTTCCAAAAACAAAGGCCAGTGAAGGCCTTGAAGTCCCAAGGAAACCTAAAGATTGAGTATATCCAGGTAAAACTTGACCATTATTTTCTGCATAATTTAACTTAAGTCTTGATAATCCCGTTGCTAAACCAATAAATGAATTTATAATTTTATCTTTTGTTTTTTTAGGTTTTTTCTTTTTTTCTAAGCCAATATTTCTATAAAACTTTGACATATTAAAAGAAGCATTCATTGAATGTGAATTTGCATTTTGAATAGTATTAACTCTTCCTAAAACATTCCCTAATTCATCTTCAACTTGAGCCATAGCATCGGAGCCTCTTTCCCAGTTAAAATCTCCGGAATAATTATAATTACTTGAAATAAAATCTATAAAAGGGAATAGCTTAAAAGGCAAATCATAACTTAGTCCAAATGATTGATTATGAGAATTAGTTTCTCCAGTATTCCAAAATCCATCCCATATTTCCAGTTCCTTATTTACAACAATATTACCTTCAGAATCATTTTTATAATAATTTTTTACTATACTATTGTTAGATGCTGAAAAATCTAATCTTAATGAATTAGTTAAATTTTGACTTAGGTTTAAGTCCCAATCAAAAAGAAAATTTCTTTGTTGTATATCAGGTAAAGCAATTTGTTTTGAAGAATCTGCACCTTCAATATAAACATCTCTAAAACGTTGACTATTAAAAGTTCTATTTATATTTGAACTGAATGAAATACTGGATAACAAAGGGTTAATATTAAATTCACTAAGCCATTTCAAGTATTTATTTTCACTTATAAAAGCAATTGATTTAAACGGAGAGATCACAAAAGGATTAAAATTAAAGCTATATTGAATTCCAGCTCTTACCGTTTTTCTAGTAAGATTTTCTATTTCATAATCATGCTCTACTTCTTGATTATAGCTGTACGAAAAATCAAAATTTTCAATATCATAAATTTTTTCTTTTTGACCCTCTGATCTATTTTTTTTCAACCCCATTAAACTGATATTTTTAGTTTGTTTAAATGAAATTGCTTGTTCTCTAATAGAATCTCTTTGACTTTTTCTTTTAGCAGTATCTAGTCGATCATTTAGCTTAATATCTTGATAAAACGGGTCATACTCAGGAGTTGTGATTTGTTGATTTATCGTATAGGCTAAAGGAATTTGTATTCCCCATTTTTCAGGCAAAAATTTTCCAAAATTGGCACTACCTACAAAGCCATACTGTTTAAATTCTTCCCTACTTCTTTGATTTGGTGTTTTATCAATTGAGCCAAATCCAATAGTTGACATCTTTCCGGAAAAAGAAAATTTTGCTACATCTGCTATGTTAGCATCTAAAGATCCTAAAGCAGCCCAGCCTCCTTTTCCATCAATTTCTGATAATCTTAATTCATTAAACCAAACTTCTCCAGAAAGATTATCTCCATTTTGTGTAGATGGGTTTTTTACCCCAATCATTAAAGTTTTTATTCCTCCAATTGTAGGATTTCCTTTAATAGCAAACTTATATTTTTTCTCTCCTGGCAAACTAGAAATAGAAGAAAATTCATCAATAATTTCAAGATCTTCATTAAAGTATAAAACTTCAGATAAGTTAGAACTTTTAGATATTGTTAAAGCTTTTAATTTAGTTAATGTTTCTAAAGAAAAATCAATAGAGTTTGATTCTGGCTCCCAGACTTGTTCAGCACTAAACCTATTAGAAGATCCCTGACTAAATGCCGTTGGTTTTAACGGAACTTCAATTTGATAGTAATTATCTGTGAAATCTGAGCCAAGGCGAATAAACCCAACTAGTCTTCTGTCAAAATCTTCTGAAGCACCTTCGCCAGGTAATAATGGGCTGCCCTCAATAGATTCTGCATGTATAAACATTTTTAAACTCTTATATTGCCTCATGTCAAAATCTAAGTTTTTATAAACTGCCCTTGAGTCTTTAGGATGGAGATCTATAACTTTAATTGACATAGACTGTTCATTCTGTCTTATAATTGAACTATTCGAGTTTATTTCTTCTCTTTGAACACCAGGAGGGAGTATATAATTAATTGGTACTCTATTTTCATTTTCTAAAATATTTACTGATCCAATATCAAATGATGTGTCAGGGTAAGTTATATTTTCTTTATTTAAATTTTTAGAATATCTTTTCCAATCTGTTCTAACTAAATCTAAAGTTCCGAATCTGAATGTAATAGGATTAGAGAAATCTTTTAAAACAATTCTCATAAAACGAATAGATCGTAAATTATCTATTCCATTTACTGCATTAAAATAAGGACTATACTTACTACTCTTATAAAATTGTTCAAAAACCGGCACCTTAAACTGAATCCACCTAGTAATTTTTGTTTGTCCATTTGGGAGCTCTACTTTAACATTATTTCTTATATCACTAATAAAAGGATGGTTTCCAACATCCATATTTTTTTTAATAGGTATTTTATATTCAAAATAACTATCTATAGTATTCATTGTATTGTCTTGATTTACATCTTCAGTATCAGGAATATTTGTCGATCCTCTATTGTTGTTAGAAGATGAAATAGGCGAGTTCCCCTGTGTTCCATTATAATTCTTATATCTATTCAATATCCCACCTTGTGCGCTTAAATAATATTCGTAATTGTCTCCAGCAGGATCATCATTAGAACCATTAAAATATCTATCTAATTCATCTTTGTCATTTAATCCATCATAACCCAAATCCTGAACTAATCTATTATTAGCTTCCGAATCAAAAGAATATACTAATGATTGTGTGGCTGGAGAAACTCCCCAATTTGAGTTATTAATTATTTGTTGTGAATTTTGTGTTGGAAGGCCATTTTCATATAATTTTTTACCATCTTTTAAAATATCTTCAGATATACTCCCTAAATTAAAAACTAAAGTACCTAGATCATTATTAGTAGAAAGATTATCTTCAAAGGTGTCTAATAACCAAAATTGAATAAACTCAACATTAGATTTCTCAAAATTTGTAGAATTAATTTTTCTAGTAATTCCTGCCCAATTATTTTCTAAATCTTGAACAAATAAATTATTATTATTATAAGGACCTTTTTCATTTGGAATATAATTTAAATCGAAAGTGTTTTGAATTCTCGATTGCCCTTCAATTAAGTCCTGTTGTGGAAAAATTTCATCAATAAAAATTCTTCTTGTTTCATTTTTGGACAATTCATTATCATCAATTTCTAAGGGCCTTTGCCTTGTATAAAAAATTGGGTCAATATTGTACCATGCTAATTTAGCTCTATAATAGCCTAGCCTTAAGTCATCTATTTCAAATTCTGAGCCCTTAACATTTAGAGGGACACTTGAAAGGTTCCAAGAAAAAGTATCCTTTAAGTCTATGTTTGTTTCTGCACCTTCAAAATCATCAACATAAACAGTAGCACTATTTTCATATCCCGAATTCTTTGGTTTTCCTGCATGCAAATATGCCACTTCACCCTTGACAGAAATTACTGATGGCGTTCTTGTTCTTACATTCGGCAATTTATTAGCTAATCTTGTTAAAAAAGGAACTTCTGATGAGAAAACTCCATTTACTCCAATCATTGTATTATTAACAGGCTCAACTCCATAATTTGCTTTTTGGCTTATTGACCTCTCACTTAAATTCATTAAAGAACCCCCTAAAATGAAATTATCGTTAAATTTATGTTCAACATTAATTCCTGAAAACCTTTTTTTCTGTTGAGCAAAAAATGAATTGCTTTCAGTAGAAATTTCAATAGGTATATTAGAGCTTTTAAGCGTCTCATCTAAAATCATAACCCTTCCTGCTTGGTAATTAACTGTATAATCTATTCCTTCTTGAAGTAACCTTCCTCCTGCTGTAACCTTTACCGATCCTCTAGGAACATTGAATTGCCCTATAGCTATCCCGCCAGAATCACCTGAAGTTTTATAGGACCCTTTCAATTGAAACTTGTTTTTTTCTATTTTTTCCTCAGCTCCAATTTTAGATAAACTGTAAATCTCTTGATAAACATATTTTTTTTGATTTACATTATAGGAATCATAATTTTCATAATTTTCTATTGTTGAACTTGCATTTTTTAGCTTATTAAAAAGAAATTCTCCAAAAGGCTCAACAGAAGTAAAAATTATTAAACCATTTTTAGAATCAATGGTTAAGTCAGGAACAAAATCAAAAAAGCCATCCCCTCCATTTTGGATATCATTGTTCATGTTTAAATTATCGAAATTAAATACAGATAATAAAGTTTTTCCTTCAATTGATGATGGCCAAATAGATGCATCTATAGCCTCGATATAGTTCAATGGAGATGGATTGGAATAAAAAATATTTAATTTAAAATCATCTTTGTTGATTTGATATGAGCCAATAGAATAAATATTTTTCATCATCAAATTCCATACTGGCTGATTTATATTTGTTAAACTACTCTTTAGCATTTTAACAATTAAACTATTATTTGAAATTTGAAGTTGATTATTGTTTTGGTATAGATTAGTTGCATCAATTCCATCATTTGCAAATTCTCCAACTTGAAAAACTTGACCTCCAACCGTATATTGGTATGCTACTGCTAAAATTTCATCATTATTTAAAGGCTGATTTAAAGAGATGTAACCTAATTTTTCATGTAATTTATATTCATTTAATTCTAATTTTCTTGCGTTTTCTAAAACTGAATAATCATTTCCTTCACTTACTAAATTTGAAATGGTTCCAAACCCTTTTTTTACAGAGGATATTTCTCTAATTGCAGAATTTAATAATCCACTTCCAATGGTAGACGGATCAAATTTATTTACTGAGTTATCAGGATAAACATTGTTGCCTGGTTTTGTTATAAAATTAGGAAGAAAATCATCTATTTTTGTTTTATTAGGATCCGATTCTGCTAGATCTTGTAGGGCCAATATATTTCTAACATTCTGAGTTTGATTAACTCTATTTGTTACCCATATTTCAACTCTTGTTATATTAACTTGAGTATTTAAATATGGATTTGTTTTAAGAGTTTTATCATACTTGTCTCTAAAATATTGACCTAAAAAGAAATGTCTATTTTCATCATAATCTAATGGAGAAATCGAAAATTCCTCAAAACTTCCATCTCCTTTTGCTAGAACAGTTTGAGATTGAGACCTTTGTTCAGATAAAACAGTGGTCACTTTAGTATTCCCAAATTTTAATTCCGTTTTAAATCCAAATAAACTTTGTGCTCCAGAAATTAAAGATCCACTTAAGGGCATATTTACATTCCCCAGTTCAATTTTTTGTATAATATCATCCTCAGTTGGAGTATAATCCAATTTTAATAGATTCTGAAAATCAAAAGTAGATTGAGTGTCATAATTTGATGCTATAGTTAATCTCTCTCCAATTTTACCATTCATGCTTAAGCTAATGGCCTGGTTAAAATCAAGACTAATATTGCTCTGGTTTCTGCTAGAAAGGGAAGGGTTATCTCTTTTTTGATATCTAGCTCCAATATCCATAGATATAGATCCTTGTGGGGTAAGCTCTATTTCGTCTCCTCCAAAAATTGTTTCAAAAAAATTAGAATTTAAATATAAATCTGGAAGTAAATTTTTAAGCTTTGTCGATTCATCTGAATCTTCATCCTCTAACAATTTTAACTTGTCCTGAAAATAATTTTTAATATTATTATCTCTTACTAATTTCCTATACTCACTTGGGCTTAATAACAAAGGTATTCCTACATCAATTTCTCCTGCCTTAGTTGTATAAATATATTTATCAATTAAAGGGTCATATGTATATTTAGAAATAAAAAAAGAAGGAGGTTTAAGTTTAAATTTTCCTAAATAAACAGTATTACCTATTGTGTCTAAATTAATTATCTTTTGACCTAATAGATTATGATTGTATAATGCGATTAAGAAAAATGAAAATAAAAACATTTTTCTTTTAAAAGAAACCTTAATCAATACTTTACATTTTTTTTAATGCACCTTTAATCAATTCTTCCACAGACAATTCGGGAGAATTATTAAGAAGCATTTCAATTACCCTACTAGTTTGTTTTCTGCTGTATCCTAGTACTTCTAATGCTGATAACGCTTCATCTTGATTTGTATTGTTAATATTTCCTATAAATTGATCATTTTCTGAAATTAAACTTACTTTATCTTTTAAATCTATAATAACTCTCTGTGCTGTCTTCAATCCTATTCCTTTGACAGATTGAATTGTAGAAACATCTCCTGAAATTATTGCACTTTGAATTTCATTTGGACTAAGAGAGGACAGCATAGTTCTAGCAGTACTAGCACCTATTCCTGAAACAGATATCAATTGGCGAAATAAGTTTCTTTCTGTTTTTTCAAAAAATCCAAATAAAGTATGTGAGTCTTCTTTAACTTGAAGATGTGTAAATAAGCTAATACTTTCCGAATCAGTTAATTTAGAAAATGTATTTAAAGATATATTTACTAAATATCCTACTCCATTACAGTCAATCACAACTTCAGTGGGCGACTTTTCAACCATTCTGCCTTTTAATTGTGTAATCATTCTTTTAATTTAGCTTTCTTTTGAGCATCTACTACAGCTACTGCTGACATATTTACCATTTCCTCTACACTGGCACCTAATTGTAATACATGAACTGCCTTAGACATCCCCATCATAATTGGGCCTATAGAGAGTGCTCCATCTAATTCTTTAATTACTTTATAATTAGTGTTTGCAGAATCTAAGTTTGGAAAAATTAACGTATTAACATTTTTTCCAGAAAGTTTAGAATATGAAAATTTATCTTTAAACATTTCCTTATTTAAAGCAAAATCTGATTGAACTTCACCATCTACATTTAGCTCTGGAAAATTTCTATGTAAAAACTTGACAGCATGGTTAACTTTTAAAGCCATGGCATGATTAGATGAGCCAAAATTAGAATATGATAACATAGCTATATTTGGTTCCATTCCAAACATTCTCACAGTTTCTGCAGTCATTTTAGCTATAATAGCCAAATCTTTAGCACTTGGATCAATATTTATGGAAGTATCTGAAAGAAATAAAGGTCCTTTACTAGTAATCATTAAGTTGGTAGTCGCTACTTTATTAATTCCAGTGGCTTTACCTATAACTTCTAACATTGGTTTTACCGTTACTGGATAACTTCTAGAATATCCTGATATTAACGCATCTGCATCTCCATTTAAAAGCATCATTGCAGAATATAAATTTCTTTGTTTCATTTTATTAACCGCTTCAAACAAAGTAACCCCTTTTCTTCTTCTAATTTCCCAATATTTCTGTCCATATAATTCTCTATTTGAAAGCTCTTCATCAGACTTTGGATCAATGATTGGTATATCATCCTCAAATTCAATCTGAGACTTTAGTTCAAGTATTACTTCTTTATCTCCTAATAAAATTGGGTAGCCTATTCCTTCCTCATGAACAATTTGTGCTGCTTTTAAAACATCTAAATGATCTGCTTCTGCAAAAATTATTGATTTAGGGTTTGCTTTTGCTCTATTAGTAAGAAGTCTTACAATTTTCTTGTCATTTCCTAATCTTGAATGTAATTGTTCTTCATATTCTTCCCAACATTTAATAGGATCTTGTGCAACTCCCGATTCCATAGCCGCTTTTGCAACTTGAGGCGGAATTTTAGTAATTAATCTAGGATCAAATGGCTTTGGAATTATATAGTTTTTTCCAAACGCAAGCTTTGTCTTATCATATGCTATATTAACAAATTCTGGCACTGTTTCTTTGGCTAGAGAAGCTAATGCTTTTACTGCAGCCATCTTCATTTTATCATTAATTTTTGTTGCCTTAACATCTAAAGCACCTCTAAAAATAAACGGGAACCCTAATACGTTATTGACTTGATTTGGATAGTCAGATCTTCCTGTAGCCATAATAATATCATCTCTCGTTTTCATTGCTAAATCGTATCTTATTTCCGGATCTGGATTAGCCATTGCAAAAACTATAGGATTTTTTGCCATAGATAAAAGCATTTTAGAAGTAAGCATATTTGCTTTTGAAAGTCCTATAAAAACATCCGTTTTTTTAATAGCTTGTTCAAGTGTGTTAATTTTTTTGCTCGTTGCAAATTCTTTCTTTTCAGAAGATAAATCTTTCCTGTTATCTCTGATAACTCCCTTGCTATCGGTCATAATAATATTCTTAGAATTTAAACCAAAGGCTTTATACATTCTTGTACAAGATATTGCTGCTGCACCCGCTCCACAAACTACCATTTTAACATCTTCGATTTTTTTTCCAGCAATTTCCAGTGCATTTAATAATGCTGCACAAGAAATTATTGCTGTACCATGTTGGTCATCATGCATTACTGGTATATCTAATTCTTCAGATAGTCTTTTTTCTATTTCAAAGGCTTCAGGAGCCTTGATATCTTCCAAATTTATTCCGCCAAAAGTTGGGGAGATATTTTTGACAGTTTCAATAAACTTCTCAGTATCCTTAGCGTCAATCTCAATATCAAAAACATCAATTCCTGCAAAAATTTTAAATAATAATGCCTTTCCTTCCATTACTGGCTTAGAAGCTTCTGGACCTATGTCGCCAAGCCCTAAAACCGCTGTTCCATTTGATATTACAGCAACTAAGTTTCCTTTAGAGGTATATTTGTATACATTATTAATGTCTTTCTCTATTTCTATGCATGGGTGTGCAACTCCAGGAGAATATGCTAGAGACAACTCCCTTTGAGTATTGTATTTGGTTGTAGGGATCACCTCAATCTTGCCAGGTTTTGGTTTAGCATGGTAAACTAATGCTTCTCTTCTATTTTTACTGTTTTTCATTTATAAAAAAGATTGTGCCTATTCCTATTCTAATTTATAAATTTATAAAAAGGATATTCAATTACATAGAAAAACGAAACTATTATCAGATTATTTAAAAATCAGATTTCATTTTTTTTCTTTAACAAAAAACGAAATAGCATTCTTTATTTTTAAATATAACTCTTAAGTTTACACAAAATTCCATTAGACGTTTGAAAAAATCATTTCTATTACTGTTTTTAGTATTGATTGCTTCTGGAGCTCAAGCTCAACTTAGCAAGGTTCATTATATCCCTCCTATGGCTGCTACTGATGATCCTGGAGACCAGTGGATGTATATCTCTACACCTAGTGAAAGTGGAGTAAAATACACAGTTAAAATTGGTGGAATTTTAGGTGCAACAAATGAGTCAGGAACCATATTTGCTGAAGGTGAAGTTTCTAATTCTAATCCTGCAGTAATTGAATTAGCTCAAGATCCTGGTAATAATAATGGTTGGTGGAGTAACCTTTTTGTAGAATCCTCAGAAACTGAACAAGTTTTAAATAAAGGTTTTATAATCGAAGCTGAAGCTGAAGTTTATATTTCTGTTCGAGCAAATTCTGATGGTCAACAATATCAAGCTGGAGCTCTAGTAAGCAAAGGAAAACCTGGGTTAGGGACCAGATTTCGTGCTGGAATGTTGCAAAACCAAAACACTTCTCACATTGGTTTTATTTCAGCAATGGCAAGCGAAGATCTAACTGAATTAACTTTTAGTTTTACAAAAAGCATGGAAACAATTGGAGGTCCTAAGATTATAGGGTCGCCCTTAGTTGTTTCTTTAAATAAAGGGGAGAGCTACATATTAGCAAGTCAAGGTGGATCAGGAAACGAACTAATAGGAACATTATTAACCTCAAACAAACCAATAGCAGTAAATACTGGTTCTGCTAGTGGAAGTTTTGCAACTCAATCAGGAGGTCAAGATTATGGTATAGATCAAATAGTTGGGTCTGACTTAGTAGGATCAGAATATATCTTTATAAGAGGAAATGGATATGATGGGTGGGAAAATGTATTAATTATTGCTGATCAAGATAATACAGAAATTTTAGTTAATGGAGAATCATATGGAACAATTGCTAAAGCTGGAGACTACTTTTTAATTGAAGGAGATAAATACAGTTCAAATGCTGCTGGAGCTAATATGTATGTTAGTGCTAAAGATTTAGATCACAAATTATTTGCTTTTCAGGGGACAGGTAGTGTTTACGATTCTGCTAATGCTCCAGCTGCAAATCAAGGAATGTTTTTTGTTCCTCCTTTAAATTGCTCTACAAAGGGAGATGTAAACAATATTGCTAGTATTGATAAAGTAGGAAATAAAACTTTTGAGGGGGCTGTAACTTTTATCACTAAAAAAAATGCTACTATTTCAATAAATAATACTGCAATTGAGAATTATAGTGAAGTTACCGGACCTTCTAATGTTGCTGGAAATGAGAACTATGTAACCTATATGGTTAAAAAATTAACTGGTGATATTTCAGTTACTGGAAGTGATGAACTGTATGTCGCATACTTTAATTATAGTGGAGCTGCGACAACTGGTGGATTTTATTCTGGATTTGCTGCTCCTCCTGAAATAGTTTATGATGTGGAGCTTGAATTTCTTGGTTCATGTATAAAACAAAATGGTGAGTCTAATATAATTTTAACTGCATCTAAAATTGAAAGTTTTGATAGTATTAGATGGCTAATTGAAGATGAATCAGGAAAATTTGTTCCAACAGGAGATACCCAAACAATATTTAAACCAACAATTCCAGGATCCTATAAATTAGAGGGTGTTCTAGATTGTTCTAATCTTAATTTTCTTTCTAATAAGATAGTAGTAAGTGTATGTCCTACAGATGCTGATCAAGACGGTATTATAGATAATATTGATATAGATAGTGATAATGATGGGATTAGTAATTCTATAGAATCTTTTGGAAATGCTAAGATTGATCTAACAAATGAAGTAAGTCCATCCATTAAATTTGATAAGGACGAATCTATAAATACTTCCATTTTAGAAAATGGAGGTGTAATTACCAGTATTCCTGAAGCTGTTAATAAGTTTGAAGGCGGAGAGAATGGAGTATTTAAGTCTACCGTTTTATCAGGGACTGATGTTCAAATAAATTATACTCTTTCCTTTAAAGAAAAACTAAATATTAAACTCATAGATAATCCCGATGAAACTGAAAATAATAATGAGGATGTTTTTTCAATAAAGATTTTCCCTATTACACAAAACATTACACTTTTAGATCCAAATGACAATATTTTGGTGGACACTAATTTTGATGAAAAATTTGAAGGAGGAATATCTAATTATACAGCCAATGAAATTATTTTTAAACAAAACACTAATGCTAATAGCACAATTGACTATAGTTTTGTTGCAAGTGAAATAACAGGGATTTCAATAACTCAAAAAAGAACAAATAATACAACTAATGGAGTGTTTAGTGGGATTATTTCTATTGAAAACTATTCTATTGATACAGATGACGATACTATAATGGATTATTTAGATTTAGACAGCGATGGAGATGGCTGTAATGATGTAATTGAAGCGGGATTTAAAGATGAGGACGGTAATGGAATGGTAGGAATAGGTATTCCAACAACTGAAAATAATGGAGTTGATAATAAAGGAGGAATTACAGGACATGATTATTCTGTAGAACCATTAAAAGATAGTAATGGAACCTATTTCTTTCAAAAAGTAAGCTCACCTGTAACAATTAATTCAATTCCTGTTTCTACAACAGCTTGCCAAGAGGGAGTTAGCGCAACTTTTAGTGTAGGTGCTGAAACTTTAGACAACCCATCATTTTCTTGGCAAATTTATAATGCAAGTTCTTCTAATTTTGAACCTTGGGATAACTTAAGTGATTCCGACAGTTATTCAGGAACCCAAACATCCAGTTTAACGATTAATAATGTAACTGCAACAATGAATGGCAATAAATTTAGGGCTCTAGTAAGTTCTGATCAATATTTATGTCCAACAAAAAGTGATGAAGCTATCTTAACTGTTTTTGAAAAACTTCCAGTTGCAAATGCTGTTAACAATATTGTAAAATGTGATAATGATTCTGTGGGTGATGACAAGGATGGGTTTATTTCTGGTTTTGATCTTAGCTCTCAAACAGCTACCATACTTGGAGACCAAAGCAGTGATGACTATACAGTTACCTATCATATTAGTCAGGCAGATGCAGATGATACAACCAGCACAGGATTAACATCCCCTTACACCAACACTATAAAAGGAGGAGAAAAAATATATATTAGAGTACTAAATAAAAGTTCTGGATGCTATAGGTCAAGTACTTCTTTTGATGTAAAAGTTTCGCCTCTTCCAATTGTAAAACCGCTAATTACCGTTGAACAGTGTGATGATGATGATAATAATGATGGAAAATCAATATTTAATTTAACTGATAATGAATCTTTAATTTCTTCGGATTACCAAAACGAAACTTTTGAATATTACACAGCATCTGATTTTAGTACAGATTCCTTAATTGCAGATCCTACTAAATTCACTAACATAGCATTTAATCAAAGTATTTATGTTAAAATTATAACTTCTGATAATTGCTACAGAACATCACAAATAGATATAAAAGTTGGTGCTAGTTTAATTGCTGATAGTTTTATGTTATACTATGCTGTTTGTGATGATTCTCCTGCGTTAAATCAAGATGGTATATCTACTTTTAAAAGTGATATATTAAAAGAAATTAAACAAAAACTTTTAGCATCCGATGCCAAATTTTCTGCACAAACTATCAAAGTTGGTTTGTATAAGAATAAAGAAGATGCTTTGACCAATAAAAATCCTATTAATATAGATGCAGACTACACCAATACCACTGCCACTACTCAACCAATATGGGCTAGTATTGAAAACACTGAACTTAGTAAAGTCGAGTGTTTAGGACTTAAACAAGTAGCTACTCTTTATGTAGAGCCTAGACCTGTTGCTAATGCTGTTGCTATAGCCAAGCAATGTGATGGAGATAGTGCTTTGGATTTAGATTCTCAAGATGGTAAATTTCCTTTTGACACCTC
>Ga0206683_10000306_pt1 | contig 36846 bp, 34 predicted proteins | sample M280m12015metaG_FD_155483 | JGI IMG/M metagenome (GOLD analysis project Ga0206683, IMG submission 155483) | Ammonia-oxidizing marine archaeal communities from Monterey Bay, California, United States - M2 80m 12015 | ecosystem: Environmental > Aquatic > Marine > Intertidal zone | place: USA...
ATCTGAACATACTGACGGAAGTGATGGAGATAATGACTATATAATTATAAGAAAAAATTTCACGATTGAAGATACAACGGCAGTATTAGGTGGGAAAGTAAAGTCAGCATATACGAATTATTATGCCGTATATTTAAATGGGCAACAAATTCAAAATTGTTTAAGTTACAGTGGGGGTTGTTATGAAGGTGATGCAGAATATTGGAATAAAGAAATTGATATCAATGTGGGTCTTTTCACTGAAGGAAATAATACTCTTGTTTTAGTTGGGAGAGATAGTCTATGGGGAGGAGGTGACAACACAACCTGGCTTGATTGTGAATTAGATTTAAAAATACAAACTTGGAAAGAGAACCCAATTGTACTTGGAGATGAATTGATGCTGCGAATTGATTTTTTTAATAACGAAGAAAATAATGCAACTAACCTCGATATTACACTAGAAATTGATGAACTTGTATTTGCAAATCAAACTATTGAAATCGAAAACAATAAAACTTTTGAATGGAAAGTAGACTGGACACCTGATAGACTAGGCGAATTCAATGTGACTGCAAAAGTTTTGAATGAAAGCCTAACAAGGTTTATACATGTAGGATATTATGCCTACAATTTATCAGTTGATAATGATTATAAGGTGGGTAACACTAGTGAAACCTTAACTTACAATATAACTATATCAAACGAAGGTGATGTGAGCGACAATTACACTTTCCAAATATTTGGGACAAATAGTGCTTGGGATGTAGATTTTGTCCCAAGTATCATTGACCTCGCTCCAGGTGAAACTGGAACAGTTATACTTGAAATAACGCCTGATAACAACACCTATTCAGGAGTTTACGATTTGACATTAACAGCACGTTCACAATATCATGGTGAAATAGAAAACATGATTGTTCAAAGTGGGCGTGATAATGGAACTGAATGGAAATGGGTGAATTCAACAGGTGGCCGGCTATACGAAGAAAGTAATACAACTTGGACAGAGATTGATTTTGTAACAAATTCAAATTGGACACTATCTCCAGCACCATTTGGAGATGAAGATCTAAGTGGTATTGACTATAATACTGAATGGACTGGGAATAATTATGCATACTTCAGACACATTTTTTATATTGAAGACCTAAGTGATTACGAAAATGATACTCTCAGCCTAAATATGGCTGCAAATAACTATGGGACATACTACTTGAATGGACATGAAATATTTAATGACATGGGATGGGGGCAAGGGCACACGGCTAGATATTGGAATGAGGAAATCAAATTCAATACAAGTTTATTGAATGAAGGAACGAACGTTTTAGCATCTGTTGTTAGAGAAACTGGAAATACACAATGGTTTGATGAAGAGCTAATAAGTGTAACTCCTAAATCCACTGCCTGGGGATTTCAACCTGATTATATTTCTCTTAAACTTGAGGTTTTACCAGTATATGCTTTTGAATTAGTAGCCCCAATAAGTGATAAAGCAGTATCTCAAGAAGAAATATGCTGTGAAAACGAATGGAATTATATATTTGAAATATGGGGATACAATGAAGGTAACATAGAAGATTCATATGAGATTAGCATAACCCTGAATGATACAATTAACTTTACAATTGTAGATTATGACTCGATTGTACATGCTGATTTTGCTGAAGAAGTAACCATAAGTCTAACTATTGCTCTAAACACTTCGGTTACTGAATTCTCAGTTGGTGAATTTAATATTTCTGTGACTTCAATGAATTCAACTACTTTAGACACGAAGTATATTATTGTTAAAGCAAGATTATACGTCATTCCAGATGCACTATCGCCTGCAACTTATACTCAATCTCCAAAATTAATTAACAATTTATCTTTTGAAGTTAATTGGTATGTTGAAGAGTGGTATAAAACCAATGAAATTATGGGAAATGACACGAAATATTTCATTATAGAATATATGACTGACAATGGAACTAATGGTGAAAATTGGGGAGATTGGATATTTTGGAATAATTTCTCTAGTGAAACTGAATCTGCAATATTTACTTATGGAATTGACGGGCATAAATATCGTTTTAGATCTATGGGGGGTGATAATGATGGTCTTGTAGAAGATAAAGAAGACAAATATGATAGTCAAACATTAGTAGATCTTTCTGCACCATACGCCAATGTGAATTTAAGATTATCAAGCAATCTTACTAATTTAGATTATATTGAAATTGAATGGACCATAAATCATCCAAATGTTACTGGTTATAGCATAGAGTATCGCCTTAATGAAAATCAAACATGGATAATTATAGAAGATAATACTCTAGCAAAATGGGTAGGGTTTAACATACCTATGGATGGAATATATGAATTTAGAGTATTGGCTTATGATGAAGCTGGAAATGAAGGCATTTCTAATGTGACTGATATCTTAACTGTTGATAGAATTGCTCCTGTTACTAATCTTGTAGACATTCCTGAACTGATTGACTCGAATTCAATCATTATAGATATAGAAAACTTAGATGATACAGTAAATCTAAGTTTGTATTATTCATTATATAAAGAAGGAGAAGAAATATTTCCACTAGAATGGATACTATATGGTGAATATATGGTCAATGATTTCCCTATTTCAATTAATACAATTAATGAGAATCATTACTATTTTAGAATTATAACATATGACATAGCTGGAAATTATCATCTTAATGAAAGTTATGAGGAATTTATTGTAGATCAAGATATACCTAAAAATATTAGAAATTTAGAACTAAGGGATAAAGGAAGTAGTGAAAATGGAACTACAGTTGTTTCGATTGTGTTTCAGTCATCTCAATCACAAGATGTAAATGGATATCGAATTTATCGTTCAATGAACGAAAATGAAACTGGAAACATAGTCGGATATTTCGAGTCTAATGAAATTTATATTTCATATAATGATTTGGGAGTAGAACTTGGATACACATATTACTATTCAGTAGTGGCAGTAGATAGAATGGATTATGAATCTGATGTTGAAGTTAGCTCTATAGTTCTTGAAAAAGAAATAGAAGAAAACAATGTGAAAGAAAGTGAAAATGAAACTTCGAGTAATGCCATTTTTATTGGTGCTGGACTTTTAGGGCTTGTTGGTTTAGGAGGTGCTGGATATTATTTCATAGGAAATAAAGAAAATGAAGAATTAATTACTGGAATTGCAGAAGTTGTTAAGACTGATGGAATTATAGAAAATGATGTAACCGATTCTAAATTTACAGAAATTGATGGAGAATTATTGTGTAGTGCTTGCGGATCTATGTTTGAAATATCTGAAGATAAGATTTGTCCGTCATGCGGCACATTTGATGAATAAAACAAAACTTCAATAAAAGAGGGCTTATAGAATAATATGACCAATGTCTTGATAGATAGAAACGATAAAATTGGAATTATTACCGTTAATCGTCCTGAACAGATGAATAGCCTAAATTCAAAAACAAGAACTGAAATGGCTGAAGCTTTTGAGAAACTTGGAAATGAAAGCGGAATTTCTACTATCATCTTGGTTGGAGCTTCAGGAAAAGCATTCATTGCTGGAGCTGATATCAAAGAATTCTTGAAACTTGATTTGGAAACTGAAAAGGATCTAAAGAAAGATTGGATAGTAACTGAAATAATTGAAAACTTATCAAAACCTGTAATTGCTATGATAGATGGCTTTTGTTTAGGAGGGGGCTTAGAAATTGCGATGTCTTGTGATTTGAGAATAGCTAGTAATAGAACTAAAGTGGGCCAACCTGAAATAAATATTGGAATCATACCTGGGGCTGGTGGAACTCAGAGATTAACTAGGTTAATTGGTGAAGGGCGTGCAATGGAAATGATTCTTACAGGAAGAATGATAAAAGCTGAAGAAGCCTTACAATATGGAATTCTAAATTTTGTCTTTGATCATAAAGAATTAGAAATTAAAACTATGGAAATTGCAAAAACTATTACTGAAAAATCACCTTATGCAATTGAAAGAGCAAAACGAAGTGTCAAATCAGTCTCAAATATGGAACTAAAGAAGGGGCTAAAGTTTGAGCGAGAAATGTTCTTAGAATGTTTCAATTCTGAAGATGGAAAAGAGGGAATCACGGCATTTATGGAAAAAAGAAAAGCTAATTTTAAAGGGAAATAAGAGGATATATATTGAAATTGGTGGATAAAATTGAACTTGTGACTTCAACACTAGAGAAATTATATCCTAAACCAGATATCCCTTTAAACCATGAAAACAATTTTACTTTTCTAGTAGCCGTTATGCTTAGTGCTCAAAGTACTGATAAAAAAGTAAACCAAATAACACCGAAATTATTTGGAATAGCTAATACTGCAGAAAAAATGAGCCTTTTGAGTACTGATGAAATTAAAAATTTTATTAGAGAAATTGGATTAGCCCCAACCAAATCTAAAAATATAAAAAAGATGTCTCACCAGCTATTATCCTTGCATAAAGGTAAAGTCCCAAAAACCTTTGAAGAACTAGAAAATTTAGCTGGTGTAGGTCACAAAACTGCATCAGTAATAATGTCTCAAGCTTTCAACCAAGATGCGTTCCCAGTAGACACACATATTCACAGATTGGCTTTTCGTTGGAAGCTATCAAGTGGGAAAAATGTAGTAACTACTGAAAGAGATTTAAAACGTAAATTTGATAAAAGTTTATGGAATAAACTTCATTTACAAATGATTTTCTATGGAAGAGAATGGTGTCAAGCGCGAAAAAAAGAATGTGACTGCCAAATATGCTATAAAATTAGAACATCATAGATAGCTATATGGAGGCCCTTACGAATTAATCAATAATGGCTAATTGGAATGAACGTTTCTTAAACCTTGCAATTCATATATCAAATTGGAGCAAAGATCCATCCACGAAAGTAGGATGTGTTGTTGTGGGGCCTGACCGTGAAATTAGAAGTACCGGATTTAATGGATTACCAAGAGGAATTGAAGATAACGAGGAAAGACTAAATAATCGGGAAATTAAATATCCAATGATTTGTCATGCTGAAGAAAATGCAATTATGCATGCAGCTAGAATTGGAATATCTTTGAAAGAATGTACTGCATATGTCACCTGGCCTCCATGTACTCGGTGTGCAAGATCATTAATTCAAGCCGGGATTTTAACTGTAATATATCCTAAAAATACAGAAATACCAGATAGATGGGCTACTGATTTTGAGCTATCAATGAATATGTTTAAAGAAGCAGGTATTGAATTAAAAACAGCTTAATTATTCATTAACTGAATCTTCTTGTTTGCTCAATAATTCTTTAATATTTTTCAGGTGTTCAACACCAGTATCAGATTGAATATTCTCAGTTATTAAATCTCTGACTTTGCTAGGTGATGGAACACCAAAAAGACAATCATGTGGATTATGTCTAATCCGTTTAGAAGAACTACGTGAACCGCCTGCGAAACCAATACTTCCTAATCCCTTTACCTCAGCTCCAGAACCTGCAATCATCATTGATTCATCAGTGCCAGTTCCGAGACCTGAACCTGTAAGTGGCAATACTGTTCCATAACCAAATATAGTTCCAATTACGCCTTGTTCCATTTTTATATCTTCAATGTGATTATAACGTACCTGACGTTCACTACTATTCATAAGAAAACTGCTCTGGAGGACAATTCGGTTATTAGTAAGATAGTAGGTAAAAGAACGACGATAAGCGTTAACTGAAAACATTCCTAAAAAACCGATTGTAGCTGTCAACAGCGGTATAAACTTACGTCCAAAATCCATTGTATCTTCCATTTTCCAAGCGTGATAAGACATAACTATTATACCAAAAAGTGCAACACCGCCGTAAAGTCGGAAAATACTCTGACCGCCAGAATCTAAGAAAAAATAACGTGCCAAGAATCCAACAATAAATAAACCTAAAGACCAAATAACTGAGCCTGCTAAAACTTCACTATCTTTTAAAAAATCTTCAATGACACTATAGAAAGGAAAGCCTGAAAATTTATCCATAGCAAAAAAATCATAAATTATGTAAGCCCAAACCAATAATAAAAAGAAAACAATATACAAATAAAAAAATGAAAATATATGAGGACGTAATTGCATTTTTAATTCTTCATCTCTCAACAATACTAACTCAGACATATAGTCACAGTGAGTGGGGTGATTAAAACATTTTCATATTACTCTAACGTTTATTTATCACTTCTTATCTGAAGAAATCAAGTTAAGAACTATGAAAAGAAAAATTATACGGAAGAAAAAAGAAAATAGAGCAGGAGAAGCCCTTTCGAAAATAAATGGAGGAAAGGAGCTTGAGATGGCTGCAATTATTCTTAAAGAATTAGCCCACCGAAATAAAAGGAAAAACGATATTGAAAATCAGAGAAAAAATTTATCAGAAATTAAGAAGAAAGAAAAGAAAAAAGAAATACCTGTAAATAAAACGCAAAATAAAAAAATAAAACGAATAAAAGAACTAGAAAATTTAAAGAAAATGGGTATAATTAAAGTAGATGAATTTGAAAAATTAAAAAAAGATCTTATTGATTAGAAGTCTGTTCGGATAATGCTACTACATATACACCATAAAGAACAATAATGCCTCCAAACAAGACCCCTAAGCTTGGTATTTCATCAAAGATTAACCATGCTAAAAGACCAGAACCAATAGGCTCAACAAGTAGAGTTATAGAAATAACATAGGCTGGTAAAAAGGCAAGTGCCCAATTTTGCATAGTATGGCCCAACAAAGTAGGTACTAATGCCATTAAGAAAAATAGTTGAAATTCTGAATTGGAAATTTGTTGATATTCTAATCCTTGAACTAGAACAACAATCCACATAAAAATTGCACTTGAAAGATAAACAATAGAAGCATAAGTTGGCAAACTGATTTTCTTACGATGTTTACGTCCACCCAAATAATACAAACCCGCGAGTATGCCTGATATAAACGCTAAAAAATTACCATTAAAGTTACCAGGGTTTTCAACTAAGTCTCCCCAAAAAAGAATTATTATACCTGATAAAGCTACTAACGTACCAAAAATTCCTTTTTGATTAAGGCTTTCGCCAAAAACCAACCAACCTATAATGGAAACATACACAATATGACAAGTTCCTAAAAGCACTGAAGCTGCAACGGATGTTGCTTTAACTGATGAAATCCAAAAGCCAAAATGCGCCCCTAAAAGAAGACCTATCAATACTAACTCCATAATTTCATTCAATTTTAATGAAGCTATTTCCTTAAATCTATCTTTAATTAAAAACGGTAAAAATAAAAAAGTAGCAAACGTTTGTCGATATGAGCCGATAACTAATGGCTCACTACTACTCCAACGTATAAGAATTGCTGAGGTAGAAATCGCAAATATACCTATTATCAAAGCAAAGTATGCTCTTTTCTTATCATTTTCTTCAATATTCATAATTTAATAAACCATCAAAGATATAGGCGTAGATAAATGTCTGCGAGATGAAGCTGGAGGTTCATACCATTTTAATTCCAAACCTGAACTTGCTTCAACTTTTTCAGGTCTATCATACTTTTTACTACAAGATTTGCAACGATAGTATGAATCTTTACCAGAGGAATGTGTTCTTTGACCACAGGTACATATCGGATTTGCAGGTTTTAAAAATCTAGGAACCAACTCCAATATTCTTAATTTTTCTAAATTTATTGTGCCATTACTTACACTTCCACATATTATTAACAAATCACCAATTTCAAGTTTATCTACAATATGTCTAAAATTTTTACTTGGTTCAAAAGCCGCACAATCGATAGTATTATTGAATTTATCTTGTACCTCAAAGAAACGGTGACCTCCTTTAATTGTATTAGATTTTGAAATAACAGAAACCTCTATGTTCACACTATCTCCATCTTTAATTTCAGAAATTTCTTTAAACCTAAGATGGTCATCTGTAGCTTGATTGGTTTTGTAGAGTAACCACCTAGAAGGATTTTCAGGCCCTAATTTCTCGAAATTTTGAATTAACTTATCGGCATTAGTTCCCCTAAAACCCCATAAAACAGGGCATGGAGAATTCGGAACCATCGCAACTTTACCATCTAAATCAGTACACGAAAATACAGTTTCAATGTTAGATATTTTTTGAACTGCTGAAGAATCAATATTTCTCTTTGTTCCCCAATTATCTTGATTTCTATATCCTATCAACTCCCAAGTATGGGAAATGCCCGTACTTTTGCTAGAGTTTCCAGACCAAGCTAATGAACATGCGGCACCAAATAGGCCCCTAGACCCTCTTAATCCTGAGTATACAGTCCCCTCTGTTGATTCTAAAAGCATGTCTTTGGTAACTATATTACTCACTCCTTGCCAATACAAACCTTCAGGAAGGAATGAATCGGAAATTATAACACCGGGTTCAGAGTCAGGCATAGAATACTTATGAATTAAATTAAGAACCCTATCAAGAATCTGCCTTTTATCATATTTTATTTCTGTACTTTTTTCAAAAATAAAGAACGGCTTGCCATCCAATTCACCAATTAGCTTTTTGGATCCTGTACCTTTACCTAATATTAAAGCAACGGCACCGTTTCCTCTTGTTTTCCACGGTACATTGGGATTTAAGCGAACTAAACGAGGATAATCGATTAAATCAAATTCAGATAATTCTTGAATTACTTTAGTAGCCAACCATGTTGTACAACCACCTTTTACCGAATCTGTATCGTCAAGACCTATGTGTAACATTTAGATTATTCGAAGATGAATACTCCTTTAGCCCACTGTGGTTGAATATTAGATTCTGTAAGATATGCTACATTAATATTCAAATTAGCTGCAGTTCCTGCAGGTATATATGGCACTTCGCCAATTAAACTATAAATCAAAATATCAGTTTGACCTCTCTGATGGAGTAAATGAAGCAACTTTACAATATCTATTGAAAAATCTGAACTTGAGGATTTAACGGAAGTAGACCAATCAATACCTATTGTTATATTTTCTACGTAAGCTAAAGCTGCATCTAACTCATTAAATCCTTGTAAATTCCTTAAAGGAAGAATTACCTGACCTCGATCTAACATTAATAAATCAATAATATCTTCACCCCATGTTAATCCAAAATCTACATATATCTCATTTTCTGGATTTAATTTTAAAGAAGACGGATCTGGTCGATTTCGAAGTATCCCCCCCATATCCCAAATTAATGTTGGCTCTACCGCCTCGGGAATGGATATATCAAGGCCAGAAGGCATAAAATTAATGGTACCTAAATCACAAATTGGCTTTACTCTTTTACCTTGATTATAAGCAATTGCCGTCCAAGCCATTATTAGACACGAACATGTATCGATTTACATCTTTCTAAAGATCTAATATCAACTTAATTTTAGAAGGCGGACCTTCGGAAATATGTAACATATGATAAGAAATTGCTTTGATTTCAACACCATAACCATGCTTTGATTCATTATATCTCTCACCATATATTTTTCCCCTTAATCGTTCGCCCCCATCAATAGAAAGTTTAAGATTTGTAGAACCAACTATAAAATTCTCAGTATCAAAAAGAAAAATTAAATGTGATATATAACGAACTAAAAGATTATCTAAATTGGTGCCTTCTAAATCAATAATATGGAATGATTCGGAATCGGGTAAATTACCTCCAGTTATTATTTCAGTAAATGCTAAACTAACTTCCTGAAAAGCTCCTGATAAATTCTTGTCTTCGACCTCAATACCAGCGTCAGCAGTGTGTTCAAAGATTTTTCTCAACTTAGGGTTAAAACGCTTTCTTAATAAAAATGGTAGCGGGGGATGGATTTGAACCATCGATCTCCGGGTTATGAGCCCGACGGGATTTCCTAGCTACCCCACCCCGCTATGCTAAACTAGGACAAATCTGGCTCTGGAGTATCCCACTCTAAATGGGCTTGATATAAAAACTTGTGAAGGGGAAATAATAAATATATTACCCTCATAAACTCAGTGTGGACAGTAAAAAGGCACTGGAAGAAATTAAAAAACAAATAGAAAATTTAGAGACAAATCAGATTATTTTAATAATAGGAATTGGAGTGATATTACTCTACCTTGTTCTAACAAAAACACAGAGAGGTAGGGATGTAAGAAGGAAATTTAGAATTTTACCTCAATTAATTCCATTAGAAGAGGAATATGAAACCGAAGTTGAAGAAGCTGAAAATCTTGATGGGAGTAATAGACAACTAAAAGGCGAGATAATCAAAAATGAACATCGCCTCTTAAATGAATTGTTAGGAAATAAGGAACCTGAAGAATTGGATGGATTTAGTGAAGAAGATGCTTTAGTTTTTAAGGAACAAGAAGAGAAAATGCCCTTGCCTAATCAGAATTTTGGAAATATGAAGGAGCATATAAATTCAGCAACGAAAAATCAAGAATATTGTGCCTTATGCAACAAACCAGTAAAACCTGAATGGAAAGCCTGTCCTTTCTGTGGAGAATTTCTTGAAATCTATGAAGATTAAATATTACCCTTTCGACGATTAAAAATTGTAACTATTGTCAAGATAAATAATGTAGATATGTAGTTAGGGGCTGGCAATAGTGATGAATCTTTATTATTATTATTATCATCTCCATTTTCAGTTTGTTCATTTATTGTTAATTTAAGATCAAGTGAATTATCAGACAATAAATAAATTGATTCAGAAACTGCCTGTTCAAAATCTACCTTAACTTTCAAAATAGTAGAACCTGCAGATGGGTTTGACCAAGTTAATATTATAGGTTCATTACCAAAACCACTGACGCCCTGCTCGAGATTATACTCATCTACAACTCTCTGACCAGCGTATAATTTAACACTAAAAGGTACTGTACTTTTACCGCCATTATTGTATACTGTTAATCTTAGTTGTATTGGTTCTGTGGAACTCAAATCATCTTCAGTTAACAAAGAGAATGGTTTACCATTAATTGAGACATCCGCAATATCAACTCCTAAATCTGAAATGCGATCTAAAGGTATATCTATAATTATATCTGAAGTTAAAGTGGCTGAACCATCCCCAGGTGAAATTGAATCTGCAGTTAAAAGAAGGCCAACGGATTCACCCAAACTACCTCCATAATTTAATGGCCTCAAAACTAAATCTATTTTTTGGGTTTGAGATTCACCTATTGTTACTGCCGATATTTCAGTTCCATCAATCTCTATACGTATAGACCAATCACTACGGGCAGTTGTGACATCTAATCGATAAGTGTCCATATCACTCCCTGTATTTCTCAAATTAATACTGAAATAATAATAACCATCAATATCCAAAGCCTCGGGATCAATATTTACTTTATCAGGTGGTGAAAGAAAAACAACGCCATATATTCTAACGGTAGCATCTAATTTCACATTCTCTGAAACCTCAGAATTACTTGTCGATGTTACAATTATATTTACATGTTCTTTGCTTCCTCCAGGCGCTGAGACTGGAGCTTCAATCTTAACTTGAACATAATTGTACAAACCCATCCCAATATCAAGTGTAGACTGTGAAGTTAGAGTTGCATCCCAATTTGAAGGGAGAGAGTTATCATCTAATTCAATAGTAAATATATCCCGTGTATTGCCTGTATTGTATACTAAAAACTCAAAATCTACTTTGCCACCTTTGGGTAGTTGTCCTGAAGGACTATAATTATCATTAAACTCAATTTCTAAACCATATTCATCGACCACGAGCTCATAATCTAATGTTGCAGTCCAAACGTTGCCATAAACATCTTTAATAGAAAATTCAATTTCATAATTTCCAGTTACTATATTTTGATCTTCTTGATAATACCAAGTTCCTTGAATATATTTAGCATAAGTGTGCTTATCTTTGACTAAAATTGAATTTTTGAATGTACCGCCGTTAGAAATACCTTGGATTTCAATACTAGAGCTATCTACGTCTAGATTATCTGCACCTAATGCATTAGAAACATTTACCTTAATAAATAAACTATCAGCTCCCATCTCTTCTATACGGTCATTACTAAAAAAACCTAAATAATCATCTACAATCTCTACATGTCTAACATTAATTATGAATGATGAATCACACGCCACAGTACCTGAATCATTACCACAACCTCTGCTTGAAGCTGCTTTAATCCAAGCTGTGCGATTATCTGTGTCTGGCGCCCATGTAACACTTGTTTCAAGCTTAAAACCTATGGTAGTATAAGGTGGAACGCCATTCGGAAAATCACTAGTATCTATTGAGGAACCTTCGAGTTCTAAGGTATAATTTCTATTTAGAAAACCACCAAATCCCGATGTTTTTGTAACTTCATCAACAGATATGTTTGACATTCCTTCTGAAGTTGAAATGAAAAGAGTCGTCCTAAATCTAATTTCTTGAACATTTGTTGATTCAACCCATATTATATAGCTTAAAGAATCTCCTAAATTTATAGGCCCTCCAAGATTCATTTCCCATGAAACTAAGGGATGGAATGAGTTCTCTTGACCTGGTTCATCATAAGCTTTCCAATACTTTGGTTTTTCAGAAGAAGGTTCTTCGGTAGTAAGTTCATAGGTATCTCCAAAACCAACTTTATCAAAATAAATTTCAACATCTGCATATTCATTACCTGCTGCTTGGGAAGGGCCTGATGTAATCACAAAAGCAAAGGCACAAAGGGCTAGGTATTGAAAGAAACGTTGCATTATTATGTAACCTTATTACACATGCTATTAAAGTTGCGTTAAAAAATGTATGGATTAACTGAAAAGATTGTGGCCTTTGCTTTTACTAGTAATCTCACCATCATCTGCAATTAACTCTCCTCTTCGATAAACTTTTGATGGGAATATTGCAGACCAATTTTCAAACGGAGTCCAATTAGCCTTTGAATGTAGACAATCCAAGTCTATTGGTTTACTGTTTTTCATGTCAACTATCATGAAATCCGCAGTTAAACCTTCTGAAATACGACCGCGATCTAATCCAAGACGTGAAGCTGGAGATTCAGACATTGCATTAACTAAGCGTTGCATTTCAAGTCGGCCTTCTAAAACCTCATTCAACATCAAAGGTATCATCGTCTCAACACCAGGAAGGCCAGAAGGTGGATTATCTGATCTTTTTTCACTAATAGTATGAGGTGCATGATCACTAGCAAGAATTGGAATTCGACCATCGCGAAATGCATTGTACAATGTATGGTTGTCATTGTGAGTGCGTAAGGGAGGATCAACTTTGCAATCTAATGAATGACAATTATCCAGGTTCAAAAGTAAATGGTGAGGGCAAACTTCAGAAGTAGCCAGACTAGGCATGTTATTCAATCCCTCTTTAGTAGATAAATGAGCTACATGTAAATTTGGAGAAGATGGCATTGAAGATAAACATTCAGATTCAGCATTATGCCGATTTTTTGTATGATCTGCCAATTCATTAAGTGGCTCATTATGCATATGATCTGGATGCTCACAATGTATCACTAAGGGTTTTTTAGTTTTTCCCAAAACCTCTCTAGCATTAGAAAAATATTGCTCAGAACTTATACCATAAGGATATAATTTCCAAAATGCGGAAGGTATGGTATCAAACCATTCTTCATTGGTTAAGCCTTCTTCAACATTTACACCAATTCCAAAATCAACAATGGATCTAGAAGATGCTATTGATTCTTTCTTATTAAAAGTAGAAACGTCTGAAGTAAAAGGGTTAGTATTAGGCATATCTACGACAGCTGTAACTCCACCACAAGCTGCTGACTCAGAGCCGCTTTTCCAATCTTCTTTATGTGGATAACCAGGGTCACGGAAATGCACATGCATATCTAATGCACTTGGCAACATAATCCCTTCAAATTTTATTTTTTGTTCGCCTTTAAGATTTTTTTTAACTGCCTGTATTTTACCATTTTCAACACCAACACTGGTTTCAGTCAAACCTTTATTTGAAATCCAAACTTTACCTTCAAAAACGTCCATTATGCTTTTTCCTCTACAACTAAATCAAAGGTTCTCGTATAAACATGTTCGGTCCTACTGATTGCTCTCAAATCAAAATTAAATATGCCCTCGATAGGCTCTTGGAGAGGAGTTACTAATAAAGTTAAATTGGCATAAGAATTGGATGTCAGATTCAATGTCAAATTATGGCCTGTTAAATCCCACCACACATAATTGCTAAAATTTGATGAAGATGAATTTAATAGACTATTACTATCACTAATGAATACTGATTTTACTTCAAAAATAATAGTATAATTTATTATTTGATCAATATCTATAGTAAGATTATCCCAACCGCCTGATTCTCCTATATTTTTTATTGTGAAATTAGTTATATTTGATTCTCCAAAAACAGGATTAAATTCAGTTATCTCTGATTCGATACTTAAGTCAAATTCTGATTCAACTGTGTATATCGGTGAAGGTGTGAATGTTGTTACCAAAATTAATGCAGTCAAAATTCCAACACCCCATCTGGATTTACCCAGCTTGGAAAGTTCTTCGGATGGAGGTGGATGCGAAGTACCTAGAAAATAAATTAGAAGAGCATAGACGGCCCAACCTGAGTAAGGCTCATAACTTGGAATACCATAAAAGGCCATGAATAACAAAAGTATGATTACTCCAAATGAGAGTCCATTCGCTTTGGGCCCTAACAATGCCCTTGCAATATGGCCACCATCTAATTGGCCTGCAGGCATTAAATTAAGAGCTGTAACAAAAAAGCCAGTCCAACCAGCTAAAACCACAGGATGTGAAAGATAATCTCCACTAGGTGTGTAGAAGGTACCTGTTAAACCATACAATAAATCAAAAAATATTGAAGTTCCTAAATATAATGAGTCTCCCGAATCAATTGGTGTTGGAACTGCATTTTGTTCAGTTAACCAAAAACCAAGTATTGTAATTGGAATGGCTACTAATAATCCTGCAATCGGTCCACTAGCGCCAACATCTAACAAGGCTTTACGATTTGGTATTGGTTCACGAATTGAAATAAAAGCACCCATAGTTCCAAATGGAAATATCATGGGAGGCATTGGTAGAAAAAAAGGTAAAGATGCATCAAGATTATGCTTTTTTGCATAATAATAGTGACCCATTTCATGAGTTCCAAGAATTGCCATTAAAGGCAATGAAAAAGTCAGAAATCCCATGAAAAATACATCTGGAGTTATCAATAAACGAAGCCAAAACCAACTCATACCTAATAATTCTGAATCTGAATAGGAAGCCCACCACATTGAACCTGCCCAAGTGGTTGTAAAAATTGTGGCTATTAATAAATATAAATTCATTTTATTTTTAACATAATCAAAAGAAGGCTGCGGAATAACTACAAGAATTAATTCATCCCCAGCCCTTCTCAACATTGGAAAAGCTCGGTCTGCTCCTAAACTATTAACTTTCTTAAAAGCTAATCTTAATTCTTCAAATTTAATTTCTAAATCATCTGGTTCTTGAACATAAAATAAGTGTGCACTGCCGTCCCAAATATAATTATCAATATTCCACCCAAATCTTTCTAAAAATTTAGTTATTGTTTTAGACATTTATAATCCAAGAACTCCTTTTGATATTGACATGATTTCATCTTTTAATTCATAAGGGCCATAAACTGCACCTCTCCAATGATCAAATTGAGCTTCATAGAGACTTGAAATCAATCTTGAGTGGCTATGTGCAAACGATATCTTTCCATCACTTTCTAATATTTTAGTTTTCAATCCTGGCATTACGGAAAATGGGGGTATATCTACGTAAATTTCTGAACTATCTAATCCTAATTTAGAAGCTATAAATTCTTCATATTCTGCTCTTTTAGATTTCTCTAAACCAGATAATTCGACTTGTTCTTTAGTCATGCTAATTGCTTTCTTTACGATTTGCCTATTTTCAAACTTATTGCACAATTCACGAGATAAACTACCAGTCTTGTTTAATTCTGAAAGAAATTTATGATCGGTGAAGGTAACAAAATCATCTATTGAAAAATTACCTGCCGATATTGCATAATTGGCAGCCCTAGCTAACATTAACTCTGCACCTCTTGCAAATGAATGGAAATAGACTGTTGAATACATTGTAGATCTAGCTGTAAGAAGTGTTTCTATAGCTGGTAAACCCTTTTCCTTAATTACTAAATTAGAATCTGACATACTCATAGTTGCTATCAAACGACTCATATCTACTCCAGTACTCACACCCGTATAATGAGCATCACGAACTAAGTAATCCAAACGATCGCCATCTAAATCTCCTGAAACCAGTGAACCTAACTTGTGATTTCCCAATATTATTTGAGTGACCTCATAAGGATCAAAACCCTCATTGGATATTATATCGGATAGTTCTGTATTCAAAATTATTTTTGTTGTTCTAATGGCATGATCTTCAACTCCTTCTATTTCATCACCTAGATGTGAGAATGCCGTATGGCCTAAATCATGTAAAAGGCCTGCAACCGAAACTAATTGTTTATCATGAGAATTGAGACCTATGGAATCTGCCATTTTTCCAACAACATGACAAGTTCCCATACAATGCTCATGTCTTGTATGATTTGCGCCAGGATAAACCAAATTAATAGGGCCTAATTGTTTTACCCAGCGCAACCTTTGATAGGCTGGAGTGTCAACTAATTTAACTTCAAGGGATGTTAAATCAATGTAATCGTGTATTGGATCTCTTACTCTAACCATCTCTTAGATGGCCTGTATAGCGATGATAAATAACTTACTCATCAAATAGTGTCCCACCTCTTCTTTATTTAGCTAATTTAAAGGCTTCGGCCCAAAGCTTATAATGGCTAAATCGTATCGTTTTAAAGCCCTATGAACAACTCCGAAAAAACAAAAGAAATAGAAATAGAAGAGTTGACTGAATGTAATGAATGTAAATCTGAACATATTGTTCGAGATTATAAACGCGGAGAGATAACTTGTAGCAATTGTGGACTAGTTGTGGAAGGGCAAGTCATAGATCAAGGGCCGGAATGGAGAGCCTTTGATTCTGAGCAAAGTGAAAGAAGAGCAAGAGGTGGAGCTCCAATGACGGTTATGGTACATGATAAAGGTCTTTCAACCGATATTGGTTGGGGTGGACGTGACATATATGGAAATAATGTTCCAACAAGAAATAGATCTCAAGTTTATCGAATGAGAAAATGGCAAAGTCGAACAAGAGCTTCAACTTCAGCCGATCGAAACTTAGCTCAAGCGTTAAATGAATTGAATCGATTAGCATCTAAAATAGGACTACACCGACAAGTAAGAGAAGAAGCGGCTATGCTTTATAGAAGAGCAGTGCAAGATAACTTAGTTAGAGGGCGTTCAGTTGAAGGTGTTGCTGCCGCAGCATTATATGGAGCATGTCGAAGATGTGAAGTTCCAAGGACTTTAACGGAAATAACTGAAGCTTCGAGAGCATCTAAGAAAGAAGTTGGAAGAACTTACAGATATATTTCTAGAGAATTAAAACTAAATTTACAACCTGCGTCTCCATCAGTTTATATTGTGAGATTTTGTAGAGAATTGGATTTACCTGGAGATGTAGAAAGTGCTGCAATTAACATACTAAATCAAGCAATTGAGGCCGAATTAACTTCAGGAAGAGGGCCAACTGGTGTTGCTGCTGCTGCAATATATATTGCCTCAGTAGTATACAATAAAAGAAAAACTCAAAAAACCATTGCAGATACAGTGGGCGTTACTGAGGTTACTATTCGAAACCGTTACAAAGAATTGGCTAAAAATCTAGATATTGTAGTATACAAGTGAGGTTACTTGAAAGTAAAAAAACGTGATAATAATATTTATCACATAAGATTAGAACATGAAGATGACCTCTACCATTTAAATTTATTATTAGATGAAAATGACACAGTTAGGGCTTTGACTGAAAGGAGAGAAGCCAGTCAAACCGATCGCTTACGCTCTGAAAGAGGTAAAAAACAGAAAATGAAATTAACTATTAATGTTAATAAAGTCGAATATCAATCATTTGGACAGAGATTAAGATGTCATGGCGTTATTGCAATAGGTGAAAGAGATCAAGGATCTCATCATACTTTAATTCTTGAACCTGGTGATGATTTTGATATTAGAAAAGTTAATTGGTTAACTCATCATAAAAAACGTCTTAGAGAAGCTGCACAACCTGTAGTTACTGCCCTCGCTATTTGTATCGAAAGTGATAGTATAGTTATAGCTGAATTAAGAACATATGGCCTTCGTGAATTAAAAACACTTAACCGTGCTGGAAGTGGTAAAGCAACGGGAGGAGAAGAACTTAATGAATTTTATATTCGAACTGTAAAACAAATTGTAGATGTTCATATTAAAAATTCAGTTATGGTTGTTGTAGGTCCAGGATTCCTAAAGGATGATTTTGTAATTGTTGCTAAAAAAGAAGCATCTGATATTTTTTCAGGATGTATTGTTGAAAATTCAGGGCAAGGAGGGATGGCTGGAATCAACGAAGCCATAAGTCGAGGTACTTTGCCCAAAGCTGTATCTCAGATCAAAATACAAGAAGAGATGAATGCCGTTGAATTATTAAAAGATGCAATCGCAAAAGATTTAGCAACATATGGAAAAAATCATGTTAAAAATGCACTTGAAAATGGCGCTGCGGAAAAATTATTAATTCTATCGGAAAATACAAGAACTAAAGAAGGAAGATTATTGCTTAAACTAGCTGAGGACAATCGAACTGAAATAGTAGAAATATCTTCTCATCATCATGGCGGAGAAATGTTAAACGGATTGGGGAATATTGCAGTTATTCTTAGATACCGCTTAACGTAAATTCTTTTAGAGGGTAGGGTGTAAGAGAGATATGATGCCAGGAATGGGGCGTATGAACCCCCGGATGATGAAAAAACTGCAAAAGCAATTACAAAATTCAACTGAAGAGATAGATGCTACTGAAGTAATCATAAGAACAAAAGATAAAGAAATTTATTTTAGTAATCCCTCAGTAAGTGCTATGAATATGATGGGGCAACAATCATATCAGATTGTTGGAGAACCACAAGAAAGAGGATTGAGTGGAGAAGAAAATACTCCTAGTATACCTAATGAAGATATTGAATTAGTGGCATCACAGGCTGGAGTTTCAACCGATAAAGCAAAAGAAGCATTAGAAGAATGTGGTGGAGAACCTGCTGAAGCTATAATCAAATTAATGGGTGGTTAAGATGGATTTTGCTGAAACGGATGACCAAACCATGATAAGAGACATGGTTAGAGATTTTGCTGAAACTGTAGCTGGACCTTCTTGTTATAAAAGAGATAAAGAACAGATACCGCCAATTGATGAGTTTCGGCAATTTGCAGAATTGGGCGTAGCCGGTATGGCCATTCCTGAAAAATATGGCGGTCAAAAATTAGATGATATTTCAGAAGCGATTGTTATTGAAGAATTATCTAGAGTTGATCCTTCACTAGGCGTAATGGTTGCAGTTCATGTTGGACTGTGTTCAATGACAATTACACTTAATGGAAATGAAGAACAAAAAGAAAAATATTTGCCTAAATTAGCATCTGGTGAGTACCTAGGAGCTTATTCATTAAGTGAAGCTGGTTCTGGAACTGATGCTGCCGCAATGGTTGCCCGAGCTACCGAAGAAGATGACTGCTTTTTACTAAATGGTGAAAAAATGTGGGTTACTAATGGAACTACAGCAGATCTTTTTGTTCTTTTTGCTAAAGTAACTACTCACTCCGATTATGGTGTTAAAAAACATGGCGGAGTAACATGTTTTATTATTGAAAAGGATTTTGAAGGTTTTAAAATAGGTAAAAAAGAAGAAAAGTTAGGAATACGATCTAGTGATACTTCTACTTTGATTCTTGAAAATTGTAAAGTACCGAAAGAAAATGTTTTAGGAGAGGTTGGAAAAGGATTCGCTATTGCAATGAACGCTTTGGATAATTCAAGAATAGGCATTGCTGCTCAAGGACTGGGAATCGCTCAAGGTGCATATGAGGCAGCGCTCAAATATTCAAAAGAACGTGAAACATTTGGAAAACCAATCGCAGCACATCAATCGATTAGCAACTACTTAGCAGATATGGCTTTACGAATAGATGCTGCAAGACTACAGGTTTACAAAGCTGCATGGGCAAAGCAACAGCATTATGAAAATGGTGCAACAAGGCACACACTAGAGGCGTCATTTGCAAAGCTAAATGCCGGCGATACTGCAATGTGGGTCTCCGAAAAAGCGGTTCAAGTTCTTGGCGGATATGGATATACTACTGAATTCCCTGTCGAACGATTTTTCAGAGATGCAAAAATAACTCAAATTTACGAAGGAACTCAAGAAGTACAGAGATTAGTTATAGCTCGTGAAATCGGAAAGTAGGAGGAATACTTTTATCAAACACTTTGTAAACTGCATTGTAGGTCATTTGGACCATGATAAAAACTGTTGGAGAAAATAATGCGTATAGGAGTCCCAAAAGAAACTGTTGAGAATGAAACACGTGTAGCAATTGTACCTATTTCTATTCCTAAATTAAAAAAATTAGGATTTGAGGTCATTATTCAAGAAGGTGCAGGGGAATTATCAAAATATTCTGATTCCGAATATACTGATAAGGGCGCGCAAATTGGGAATTTAAATGAAGTAATGTCTGCCGAATTAATTGCATCTATTAATATTCCTAATTTAGAAATGATGAAAAAAGGACAAATGCTGACCTGTATGGCTGATCCTTTCAGGAACTTGAAACAAACAAACAAAATTATTGATGCGGGAATAACCTTACTATCTCTAGAAGTTATACCAAGACGATTATCAAAAGGACAGTCAATGGATGTTAATTCGAGTCAGGATAATTTGTCAGGATATAGAGCAGCCCTAATGGGATCGCAGTATATCGCAAAAATGGTACCTATGATGATGACATCTGCAGGTACTGTAAAACCGGCTAAATTCATAATTCAAGGTGCTGCTGTAGCTGGCCTTCAAGCAATTGCTACTGCTAAAAGATTGGGTGCTTCAGTTCAAGCTATTGACGTTAGATTGGCTGCAAAACAAGATACTGAGAGTTTAGGGGCAAAATTCATTGATGTTCCTGGATGGAAAGACGCTGAAAGTTCAAGTGGACATGCTTCTTTATTCACTGATAAGGGGCTTCAAGAAGCATTTGATAATGCATTAATGGAATCTGTCAAAGAAGCTGATGTCGTGATTACTACTGCTAGATTATTTGGTGCTGATGCACCTAAATTATTCTTTAATAAAGAAAACAATGATAAAATGACCAAAGAAATGAAAAAAGGATCCGTAATTGTTGATATGAACACTGATACGGGTGGAAATATTGTTGGAAGTAAGGAAAATGAAATTGTAGAAAAAGATGGTGTAACGATAATAGGAATACCTACTCTTTGCAGAGCCATTCCAAATACGGCCTCAATGTTATATTCGAATAATGTTACTAACTTCGTAAGTGTATTGGTTGATGAAGGAAAACTAGTGATAAATCAAGAAGAACAAGTATTGACTGGGGATGAAGGAGGAATTTCTGCAGGATATGGTGGAATTCTAATTGCGGAAGATGGAAAAATTCATGACAATCATAGCAAACTAATGGAGGCTATGAGATAATGGAACTTATTACTTTAATTGGAGCAATTACTATTTTTATTTTAGCTATCTTTTTAGGATTTGAACTGATAACAAAAGTACCTCCAACACTACATACTCCACTTATGTCTGGAGCGAATGCCATTTCAGGTATTACTGTAGTGGGTGCTCTTATTTTCTCTAATACGGCTTTTAACAACGGAAATCCAGGTTCTGCTGCTTGGTTAGCATTTTTTGCATTGATTTTGGCTACGATAAATGTAGTTGGTGGATTTGCTGTGACTAATCGAATGTTGAATATGATTGCTGGAAAAAGGAGGAGGAAATAGATGGAGCCTGCGGTTTGGGATATTGGATATTTAATTGCCTCTATTCTATTTATTTTAGGATTAAAGAAACTAGGCCACCCACGTACAGCTCCAACTGGTAATCTCTATGGGGCTTTAGGAATGCTACTTGCTGTAGTAGTAACTATTGCACAAATGAATTTTGGAGAAATTGATAATTTTGTTCTAATTGCTGGAGGTTTGCTTATTGGAGGTTTAATTGGATATGTTATGGCTGTTAGAGTTCAAATGACTGGAATGCCTGAAATGGTAGCATTATTCAATGGATTTGGAGGTGCCGCAAGTGCACTCGTTGCAGCCTCTGAAGTATTTAGACGAATTGAAGAAAACACATTTCCTACAGATTTAGAATTATACGTAGCTTGGATTGCTATCGGACTTTCAGCTCTAGTTGGATGGATGACATTAACTGGAAGTTTATTGGCTATGATGAAACTAAAAGGTGGAGTCGAACTCTTCGGGACTTGGTATCGAACTCCGACTTGGGGACCTGGTTGGCTAAATTATGTGAAAGGAATTTTCCTTATTGCAATTGTAGCTTTAATCTATATGAGTATTGAAGAACCTGGAAATCAAAATTATGTAATTGGAATTATCGTACTATCTTGTATTCTAGGTATTTTATTTGTTCTTCCGATTGGTGGGGCTGATATGCCAGTAGTAGTAAGTCTTCTAAATTCTCTATCTGGAATAGCTGCTGCATTTACTGGATTCATAATTAGTAATAATGTTTTGATTATTGCAGGTTCTATGGTTGGAGCTGCAGGACTTATTCTAACCAACATTATGTGTAAAGCAATGAATCGACAACTCATTGATGTATTATTCAAATCCTTTGGCGGTTCAGATAAGGAACAAGTTACAAGAACAAAAGTAGGATCCGATCCTGAGGAAGTAGCAATGATTTGTGATGGCATTTCAAAATGTGTGATTGTACCAGGATATGGAATGGCTGTGTCGCAATGCCAACACCAAGTTCGAGAATTTGCAGATCTCTTAGAAGCAAATGGGTGTGAAGTTAAATACGGAATTCACCCAGTAGCTGGAAGAATGCCCGGACACATGAATGTATTATTAGCTGAAGCAAATGTACCATATGAAAAATTAATTGAAATGGATGATATTAATTCAGAAATCGGAGAATGTGATGTTGCCTTAGTTGTTGGAGCAAATGATACCGTAAATCCTGCAGCTAGAAGTAATGAAGGGCCTTTAGCAGGAATGCCTATCATAAATGTAGATAAAGCTAGAGTTATTGTGATGGTAAAAAGATCATTGTCTGTTGGATATGCTGGAGTTGATAATGATTTATTCTATGAAGATAATACTATGATGCTTTTTGGCGATGGCAAAAAGATGATGACGGAGCTAGTTTCCTCGATGAAAGACCTTTAGATTTTTTGTTGGCCGCTACCTAATTTGTCTGCCTCTGAAGACTCAACTAAACTAGTAATCTCTTCGATTTTATCAAGTGGTTTCTCAAGTTGCCTTCTTCGCGTAGAAACCATAGTATCATAATCTTTCTTAGCAGTATCCAAACTTCTTCCCATCTTATCCATAATTTCAACGTATTTTTCCCATTGCATTTTAAAATTATTTAATAGGTTCATAACTTCCGTTGCTTTCTTTTCCATTGCAAAATTACTAATTGCTTGATTAATTAAAGAGAGAACGGCATACAATGTAAGTGGTGAACAAAGTAAAACTTTATTCTCAAGAGCATAGTCAATAACATCACTGTCTTCCTTATTAATAAATGAAAAAATAGATTCATTAGGAACTAACATCAAAACATAATCTACAGTACCTGACGAAGGATCAATGTAACTTCTTTTTGTTATATCTTTAACATGCTTCTTAACATCTTTAAGAAAACTATTTTTTTCACTTGAGCGTATTAATTCGTCTTCTGTATCCACATATTTTTCATAATGGGCTAATGGAAATTTAACGTCCATATTAAGATGCTTTCCTTTAGGTAAATTAAATGTAAAATCTGGACGTTCACCTGAATCAATAACTTCCTGTTTAGTGTAATTAATTCCTTCAATAAAACCGATTACATTCAAAATATCTTCAACAATTCTCTCACCCCATTGTCCTCTTTTCTGTGATGACGAGAGAATTTCTCGCAATTTTGATGTTGTTTCTCTTAAATCTTTTGTTTGAGAATTAGAATCTTCAAGACTTTGGTTAAGTTTAATTGAATGCTGCTCGATAGATTGTAATTTCTTTGACATTGTTTCTAAATTCCCATCAATTAACTTTTTCTTATTCTCCAGATCCTTATCAGCTTCCTTAGAAAGATTTTGAAATTTGTCATCAGCTATCTTAAGAAATTCTTCAGTGTTGGCCTTGTTTACATCAAATGCTACCGATTTGAAGGCCTTTTCCATTTCCTCCTTAATTCCCTCTAATTCTTCATCATTAGATTGATTTGTTTGATTAGCTAAATAATAACCTAGTCCAATTCCAATAATTAAACTAATTATAATGTAAATCTCTACCATTCTATATCTCTTAACGCGGGCTAATATTAATCATTTTATTACACAAAGCTATCTAAAAGTCATCCTTTAACATGTATTGAGAATTGTACTAGTTGAACCACAGCATCCCGGAAATGTAGGTGCGGTAGCGAGAGCAATGGCTAATTTTGGAGTAAAAGATCTAGCCTTAGTAAATGGATGTGAAATAAATGATGACGGATATGCTCGATCTAAATCAGGTAAGCCAATTTTAGAAAATTTAAAAAGGTTTGATACTATGGAGAAGGCCTTGGCAGATTGCGATATTGCCATTGGAACTAGTGGAATCAAACCTGAAGGTGACAAAAGATGGTTTAGAGCACCAAAAGATGTTAAAAAAATTAATGAATTAATTAGTGAAAGAGAAAACCCTGCATTGGTTTTTGGAAGAGAAAATTATGGATTATATAGGGAAGAATTAGCATTATGTGAAACAACCATAACTATTCCAACAAACCCTGATTATCCTATTCTTAATTTATCACATTCAGTAGGTATTGTACTTTATGAAATTAAACGTAAAGAAAAGGTAAAGAGTCCAAAAAAACGTAAAGCCGTTTCTCAAGAAGAATTTGAAAGATTAGTTGATCGAATAATGCATATGTTAGAAAGCAGTAGTTATCCTGAAAGACGATTAGATAGATCAAAAACAACACTTAGAAGACTGATATCTCGAGGAAATCCAGATGAAGGTGAATATGAAAATTTAATGGGAATATTCAAAGCAATAAGAGAGGGAAAACGATGAAATATATTATGGTAACTGGCCCAATGGGAGCTGGAAAATCAACATTTATGAGAAGTTTATCTAAACCTCAAGGTGAATTTATAATGCCTGAAAATGTTCCTGATATGATGCTCGATTATTCATGTGAATTAAAAGAAATGATGTTCTATGAAATTGATGCCCCTACTGCTACTGGAAAAGCTTGGATTGATTGGCTTAAAGCTGCAGACATACAGCTTGTTATTGGAAATGGATTAAAAGAACCTGATGAAAACTTTATTGAATTATGGAACTACTTAGTTCAAAATACTCCTGATACTCAAAGATTTATTATACTAAATCGCACAAATAAAATTACTGATGAATGGAAAACTTACACAACTGAAAAAATAATGTGTATTGATATTGGCAAAATTATTGATGAGGAAACTGCAATTGCATCAGAAAATGATATCTTGACCATTGTAAATTATCTAGAGGAATACAATGAATAATGATAAAAAAATAGAAAGTTTGAGATTTCTTTTAGCTGCAGCAAGTCAAATATATGGTGAAAAGAAATTAATTGAAATGTTAAATGAACAAGGTGCTCCTAAACATGAACATCTAGAATTATTAGCAAATGACTCTAAATTACGATTTACGCATTTAACAATGGCTCTAAAAGAATCTGATGATTTTATTTCCCAATTAGAAAAACGATTAACTGAATTATGTAATATTGCTGATAGTTTAGAAATTGGTAAACCAGGAAATATTAGAAAATGGTTGAATGATGATTGTAGACCTTGTTTGGTCGAACATATTATTCAAGGATATGAAGATGTTTATCACATTATGATTGAATTAGATAATAGGCTAATGTGGCCAGGTTGGCCCCTTATTGGAAAACTACACGACCCTATCGAATAAAGAGGAAGAAGATTAATACCACATTCAATACAGAAGCCTGAGGATACAATGAGTAAAGCACATGTTTATCGATTTGGACCAGGCATGACTGATGGTGATGCGGAGATGAAAAACCTATTGGGTGGAAAAGGTGCTAATCTTGCTGAAATGGCTATTTTAGAGATTCCTGTGCCTCCCGGATGTACAATAACTACTGAAATTTGTACATTCTTTAATGAAAATAATAAGAAATATCCGGAAGGATTGGAAAAACAATTGAAAGATGCCATTAAAGATATTGAAAATAGTGTAGGAACTATATTTGGAGATTCAGACAATCCTCTATTGCTTTCTGTACGTTCTGGAGCAAGGGCCTCAATGCCTGGAATGATGGAAACTGTTCTAAATGTCGGCTTAAATGATTTTACTAGAGAAGGATTGATTGCGAAGAGTGGAGATCCAAGATTTGTGTATGATGCTCAAAGACGATTAATTCAAATGTACTCTGATGTAGTTATGGAAAAAGCTTCAGGAATTGAACCTGAAGAAGGGATGGGAATCAGAAATCAATTAGAACATGAATTAGAAAAGATGAAAGAACAAGCTGGCGTAACTGAAGATACTGAATTATCTGCTATGAATTTGAAAGATTTAGTTGAAATTTATAAAGGAAAGGTTATCGAAGTCCTCAAAAAACCATTTCCAGAAGATCCATGGGAACAACTATGGGGTGCTATTTCTGCTGTTTTCCATTCATGGGATGGAAAAAGAGCAAAAGCCTACAGAAGGATTGAGAACATACCTGAAGAATGGGGGACGGCCGTTAATGTACAAGCAATGGTATTTGGAAATCTAGGAGAGGATAGTGCTACAGGCGTTGCGTTTACTAGAAATCCGGCAACTGGTGAAAATAATTTTTACGGAGAATGGTTAGCAAAAGCCCAAGGTGAAGATGTTGTAGCAGGGATAAGGACACCTAATCCACTTAACGAAGTTTGTAGAACAGAACACAGTGGTAACTTATCCAGTTTAGAGCAAGAATATCCACATTTATATAATGAATTAAATGAAATTAGAATTGGTCTTGAAAAACATTACAATGATATGTTGGATATTGAATTTACTATTCAGTCAGGAAAACTATGGATGCTCCAATGTAGAATAGGTAAGAGAAACGGACCTGCTGCAATACGTATGGCTTCTGAAATGGTTAGTGAAAAAATGATTAATAAAAAAACCGCAGTAACCAGAGTCTCGCCATCTCAATTAGATGAATTATTACATCCAATTGTTGATCCGGATGTCGAAAAAACAACACCATTACTTGCAAAAGGATTGCCTGCAGGGCCAGGAGGCGCTACTGGCAAAGCTGTTTTTACTGCACAAGATGCTGTTGACTGGGCTGCAAAAGGAGAAACGGTTGTATTAGTTCGTGAAGAAACAAATCCCGAAGACGTAGAAGGAATGAGGGCCTCTGTCGCAATCTTAACTTCTCGAGGTGGAATGACTTCACATGCTGCTTTAGTTGCGAGAGGTTGGGGAATGTGCTGTATTGTCGGGGCTGGAGAAATGAAAGTTGATTCTATTAAGAAAGAATTTGTAATTAATGGAAATACCATAAAAGAAGGAGACGCAATTACTTTGAATGGAACTGCCGGAAAAGTATATGAAGGTGAACTACCTCTAATTGAAACGGATATTACTAGTGATTATCTGACTCATTTCTTGGGCATGTGTGACGAAATTAAAAGAATGAAAGTTAGAACCAATGCTGAGACTCCATCAGATGCTAAACGAGCACTAAGCTTCGGAGCTGAAGGTATCGGACTCTTTAGAATAGAACACATGTTTTATGGAGAAGGCTCTGAAAAGCCCTTATTCCATCTTCAAGAAATGATAATGGCCAATAGTTCTGACGAACGGAAGACAGCACTAGATTTGTTATTTCCATACATGAAAAGTGACATAAAAGACACGCTGAAAACAATGGAGGGACTTCCAGTTACAATTAGATTGATGGACCCACCATTACATGAATTTATACCGCATGATGTTAATAGACAAAACGAACTTGCAGAATCACTCAATATTGATTCTATTGAATTAGCTAGAAGATCTGATGCATTAAAAGAATCTAATCCAATGATGGGACACAGAGGCGTTAGATTAGGGATAACGCATCCTGAAATAACTAAAATGCAAGCTAGAGCTATTTTAGAAGCTGCAGCTGAACTTTCGAGTGAAAATGTAAAGACTTTTCCTGAAATAATGATTCCTCTAACAGGAATGGAAACTGAATACAATCATCAAGAAAAAATTGTAAGAGAAGTAGCTGAAAATACAAAAGGATTGGACAATTATATGGTTGGAACAATGATGGAAATTCCAAGAGCAAGTTTTGTTGCTGACCGAATTGCAAAAACTGCTGAATTCTTCTCATTCGGAACTAATGATTTGACGCAGATGGCATTTGGATTTAGCCGTGATGATACTGGAGGATTTATGCCAGCATATCTGGAATTGGGACTGTTACCTGAAGACCCTTTTGCAAGTCTTGACGAAGGTGTTTGTGAATTAGTAAAAATGGGAATTAAAAAAGGAAGGAAAACAAAACCTAACTTAAAAGTTGGAATTTGTGGTGAACATGGTGGAGAACCTAAATCCGTTCATTTTTGTCATAATGTAGGGATGGATTATGTTTCATGCTCACCATTCAGAGTACCTATAGCTAGATTGTCTGCAGCTCAAGCAGTGTTAAACAATGAAAAATAGTGCAAAATTATTACTAGAAATTAGTGTTGGCTTAGGACTGGGTACACTAATCACTACATATCTTGTATCAACAACGAGTGGAAGAGTCGCATCTTTTATTCCTATAATTTCTGAAATGCCATTCAATGAACCTGAATCAACTATATTTGGTACTGGGCTTGGAATAAGTATATTCAGTTTTCTGATTTTAGCTCAAGTTTTTCACAAAATCTTTGAACCTCTAGCAAGAGATATTGGAAATGGTTATGAAAATTGGAATGATATTATTCGTATATTGGCAACCTTAGGTGCCATTTGTGGAATTATAACTGTAAATTTTCATTGGAATAATTATCCTATGTTACATGGATTTACTGCTTTCATTCTATTTACTTCATTTCTGATATGGGGGACTTTTGCATATATTATTCTAAAAAAATCTGGAAGAGAAAACAACATTCGGAAATATGCAGTCTATGCGGGATGGATATTCTATGTATTGATGGTTATTTTCAGCATGATGGATAACCAAGAATTAAAGGAAAAAGAAAACGATTTTTTCTATCGAATTGAGAATCCTCCAACTATAGACACCGAACGATCGTTATACCTTAATCTTACTGCATTCTGTGAATGGGGTATGGTATTTTCATTCTATAGTGGTTCTCTAACATATAGAAAAGAATTAGAAGGAATCCAAATCTAAAATAAAAAGTTAAAAGTTTAATATTGGCCCCGTATTGACTGTATACTTGTCATCAGTCGACCAAGAATTGTTATACGCTATTCGTGCTATCGAAGTTTTACTAGAATCTGGCGTTGGTGTTGCTGAAGCAATGAAACATATTGCTGATGAAGACTATGGAGATTTAAGTGGAGTATTCAAACAAATTTTCAGAGATACTGACGGCGGAAAGGCATTTGGTGATGCTATTCGCACTCAATCCAGAAAAACTGATTCAGCAGGATTAAGAAGAGTACTTTCTACTTTAGTGATGTCGGTTGAAGAAGATACAAATGTAATAGATCGATTAAGATCTATTGCTGAAAAAGAAGCGAGAGATAGAAGAGTTGAATTGGATGGATTCATAGAAAGCTTATCAGGTGCATCTGAACAATTCATGATTGTTTCTATGTTGCTACCTATTATCGTTGTGATTGGTGCAGTAATCAGTGGAATTATGGGGAGTGAAGAAGCTGCAGCTTTCGGAGGAGGAATGACTATGCCTGAATGGTGCGCCCCTGTTGCGTTTATTGTAACTGGAATTTTGTTAGCCGGACTAATTACAAGTACTAAATCAAAGGAGCCTGGTGTTTAGAATGATCGATACCTTAGAAGATAGTCTTGGTGTTGATGGAATAGGTAAAATCGCTTTGCTATTGTGGCTAGCTTGTGGAGTTCTAGGAGTCATAGGTGGGCTGATTTATATCCCTCAAAAGAAAAAACAAGAACGAATTACTGAATTAGAAAATTCTTGGCCTGATGTTCTAGCTGATTTAGCTGAAGAATTAAGAGCTGGAATGGGTGTTGAATCTGCCTTAGACGCCATAGCAAATGGTAGAGATGATAGAATGGGAATTATGCTTAGGGGTGCTGTAAGTGATATGAGAGATAATGGATTTGGAAAAGCAATGAAAACTTTCGCAGAAAAGAGCGAATCGCCAATGATTTCAAGAATCGTAAGCATCCTAAATGTAGCTCTAGCATCTTCTGGCAGTATTGCTACAACACTCGAAAAGATTTCTGATGAATTCTGGGAAATTTATATGCTCAAAAAAGAGAGGATTATGAAAACACAAAGTAATGCAAATTTCATACTTTGGTTTGGTTCAATCGCTTGTCCTGTAATACTTGGGGCAATCGTAGCTATTTTTGGAGGGGATATTAGTGCAGGTTCAACCACACTCAGTTTTGATATGAGCGGACTTAATAGTGCTTTATTCTTCTATATGGTAGTTATGGGAGCTAGTAGTGTATGGATGGAATCGGTTATACTACAAAAAACCAAAACTGCAATCTGGAGAACTCCAATCTTTGTATTTTATTCATTAACTGCACTTATATTATCACTACAAATTAATTTAGGAGGATAAATATGGAAAAAGGGCGAATTATTGAACAGTATGCAACGGCCAACATCGTGGAGAGACCCGGTGCTGAGCGACACCTTTATCAGGTGACAAAGGCAATAAAATCACCAGATTATGGTGCACTAAAACCACTATTAGATGATGATAATTTAGAAGAAATAATGTATAACCATCCTAAGAAACCAATCATGGTGGCTCATAGAAAACACGGAATGTGTGTTACAAATGTGAGAATGAGTAGTGAAGAGGCTACTGCAATCATCCAAAAAGTAGGTAAATTTGTTGGACGAAAAGTTGGCCCAGGTAATTTGTTACTAGATGGGCGGTTGCCTGATGGTAGTCGTGTTAACGCAACTATTCCTCCTGTTTCTCCAAATGGCCCTACCATGACCATTAGAAAACAAATGAGTGATCCCTTAACTGTTGTAGATTTAATGAAATTTGGAACTATCTCACCTAGACTAGCATCATTATTCTGGATGTTTGGCGATGGAATGGGAGCTGCACCATGTAATATTCTAGTTGCTGGCGGAACTGGTTCTGGGAAAACAACGACTTTGAATGTTATTAGTGCATTTATTCCTTCAAAGGATCGACTTATTACTATTGAAGATGTGGCTGAAGTTCAACTTATACATGAACACCACGTACAACTTGAAACATTCAATTCAACAAAACCAGAAGAACCTGAAGTTAATATGGATTCATTATTGAAAAATACACTTCGTATGAGACCTGATAGAATAATCGTAGGTGAAGTTAGAGGCCCTGAAGCAAAAACTCTATTCACAGCTATGAACACAGGACATGATGGATGTTTTGGTACTGTTCACGCGAATACGGCACAAGAAACCGTTTCAAGATTAATCAATCCACCTATGGAAGTACCACCAATTATGATGAATGCGTTACACTTAATTGTTATGCAAAGTCGTGTTGCGGTTGGTGGAAAACAAATTAGAACTATAACTGAAGTCTCTGAATTGGCAGGTTTAGAAGGAGACAAACCCAGATTGAATACCTTGTTCAAATGGAATGGACAGACAAATAAGTTAGAAGAAACTGGTGTTCCAAGTAAACTAAGAGAAAAAATTTCTAAAGCTGCAGGAGTCTCACCAAGGCAATTTGATGAAATGGCTCATAACAGGCAAAAGATTCTAGAATCAATGGTACAAAGAGGAATATCTGACATTAACCAGGTCAGTACAGTTATCCAAAACTACTACGCCAAGATGTAAGCATATGGTAAGCACTTATTCTGAAGCTGGAGTAGATATTGATGCAAGTGAAAGAGCTACTGAAGCTCTAATTGCACAAATTAAAGGTGTTAACAGAAAAGGCGATGGTGAATCCATAAAATTAGATAATGGATTTGCAGGATTAGTAAAACTTGGAGATGGTGCACTAGCAATGTGTACTGATGGTGTAGGTAGCAAAATACTGCTAGCTGAAGAAATGGATTCTATTCACACTGTTGGAATTGATTGTGTGGCAATGAACACAAATGATCTAATTTGTGTTGGTGCTGAACCGCTTAGTTTTGTTGACTATGTGGCCCTCGACAAACCTGATGAAGAATTAATGGCTAAAATTGGGAAGGGGTTGGCAGAAGGATGTAGACAATCGAATTGTACACTTTCTGGAGGAGAAACTGCAATCTTACCTGAATTAGTTCATGGTTTTGATATTGCAGGAACGTCTGTTGGATATGTAAAACAAAATGAGATTATTGATGGAACAAAAATAGCCGAAGGTGATGTTTTGATTGGACTAAAATCAAGTGGCCCTCACTCAAATGGATATACTTTGATTCGTAAATTATTTGATGGTGATAAAGACATTGGAAAACAACTTGTTGAACCCACCAGAATTTATGTCAAAGAAGTAATGGATTTGATTGAGCAAGTGAATGTTCATGGAATTGCCCATATTACTGGAGGTGGATTGGATAATATTAGTCGAATAAACGATAATTTTCAATATGTTATTGATAATCCATTACCTGTACCTTCTGTATTTGATTGGCTACAGGAAAAAGGAAATATTGAAGGCAAGGAAATGTATCGAACATTCAATATGGGAATGGGAATGATTATTGTTGTTGACAAGAATGATGCAAAGAAATCAATATCAATCCTTGGAGAGTATGCACAAATTATTGGTTCTGTTAAAAATGGAAAAGGTGTTAAACATAGCCGATTAATTCTTGGATCTTAAATAATTCAAGGCTGAACCTGCTTTGAACCATTCAACTTGTAAATCATCCATACTATGATTACAAACAAAAGTGTCCATAGTTCCATTACTATGTTTTACTTCCACTGTAACCTTAGAATTAGGACCTAGTTCATCAGTTCCCTTGATTGTTAATCTATCATCTACTCTCAATAAATCCCAAGAAGATTCATCTGCAAAAGTAAGAGGTAAAACTCCCTGTTTCTTCAAATTGGTCTCTGCAATACGCGCCATACTTCTTGCAATTACTACTTTACAACCCAAAAATCTTGGAGACATCGCAGCATGTTCTCTACTACTCCCCTCTCCATAATTAACATCTGCAACTACTGCCCAACCTTGCCCATTCTCATAATATTTGCGTGCAACCTTAGGCAATTTTCCTTTACTTCCATCTAATTGATTAATTGCTGTACCTTGTTCTTCTGTGAAAGAATTATGAGCTCCAATGTAGCAATTATCTGAAATATTATCTAAATGGCCTCGAAATTGTAACCAAATACCTGCTGGAGAAATATGATCTGTAGTGCATTTACCTTTGACCTTAACAAGGAGTGGAAGGTCAACCAACTCATCGTTAGTAATTGCTTTGAAAGGTTCCAATAATTGTAATCTTCGACTTGTCAGAGAAACATCGAGATCAATATCTGTCTCTGATGGAGCTACAAAACCAACCAAACTAGATTCAAATCCATTGGCTGGTAATTCAGAACCAGTAGGAGGTTCCAAAGTGAATTTAGTCCCATCTTCTGCAGTTAACTTATCTTTTTGAGGATTAAAATCTAAACTACCGGCAAGAGCCATTGCTGTAACTACCTCGGGACTTGTCAAAAACGACAATGTTTGATGGTTGCCATCATTCCTTCCACTAAAATTTCTATTGTAAGAAGATACAATGGAGTTTACTTCACCTTTGGATACGTCTTCACGTTTCCATTGTCCTATACAAGGCCCGCAAGCATTTGCTAATACTGTTCCTCCGATATCATCCAGAAGTTGCATTTGGCCATCTCTACGGATTGTTTGATCAATGGTATCTGAACCTGGCGTAACCATGAATTGAACTTTTGATTTGATTCCTGCTTCTTTGGCTTGTCTTGCTATAGAAGCTGCTCTTTCCATATCTTCATATGAGGAATTTGTGCAAGAGCCAATTAGTGCTGCTTTAATTTCTGTCGGCCAACCTTTGTCTTTAGCTTCTTGTCCTAAATCGGATACTGAACGTGCTAAATCAGGAGTATGAGGTCCAACAATCATTGGTTCCAAATCTGAAAGATTAATTTCAATTATTCTATCATAGTATTTTTCTGGATTCTTTAAAACTTCAGGATCTGCAACTAACAGTGATGAATGTTTATTCGCTAATTCAGAAACCCCAGCTCGATCTGTAGCCTCAAGATACCGTGACATACTTCCATCATATGGAAACAATGATGTTGTTGCACCAACTTCGGCACCCATGTTACAAATTGTTCCTTTACCTGTGCAAGAAATAGAAGAAGAACCCGGACCAAAATATTCTACAATATGACTTGTTCCGCCTTTGACTGTCAATTCTTCACAAACTTTCAATATGACGTCTTTGGGAGAAGACCAGCCTGATAATTTACCTGTAAGATGAACTCCAATAACTCCAGGCCAACGAATAGTAAATGGTAAACCAGCCATAACTTCCATAGCATCAGCACCTCCAACACCAATTGCGACCATTCCTAAACCGCCTGCATTTGGAGTATGCGAGTCTGTACCAATCATCATACCTCCTGGAAATGCATAATTTTCAAGAACAACCTGATGAATAATTCCAGCCCCTGGTTCCCAAAATCCTGCACCATATTTTGAAGAGGCTGACTTCAGAAAAGAAAAAACTTCTGAACTTTCCTTATTTGCATCTGCCAAATCACTATCTCTACCAACCCTAGCCTGAATAAGATGATCACAATGAACTGTAGAAGGAACTGCCACTTCTGAACGGCCTGTTAACGCAAACTGAAGAAGTGCCATCTGTGCAGTAGCATCTTGCATTGCAACTCTATCTGGTTGAAGTTCAACATATGACTTACCTCGTTTTGGTACTTTATCCAAATTTATTAAATGTCCAAAAAGAATTTTCTCAGATAAAGTTAGCGATCTTCCTAGATTTTGTCTAGCTATATCGTGCTTCTTCGCCATCTCAACATATAACTTTTCTATTTGGGTTAAATCTAACATTATTTTCTTAACCTAGAACTGTTAATTATAAGTTTTCTTCATCATCTTCAATTACTACAGCCATAGCCCAAAAAACGACTGCTAAAACCCAAAAAAGAAACGAACATGGAAGACGTAACGAACGACCTGATGCCGGTACAATATAATCTCCATTACCCCATAAAATTAGGCCGCCCGCCATTACGCAGATTAATGCTAAAAAATAAGATAATACTTCACTAAAATCCATTACCAAGAATCCCAAACTGTCTTTTTTGCCATTTCCATTGAATAAAATGTATTATAGATAAGGGATTTCTTCCAGCCACTTGGATTAATTTCTTCCCAATCTACCTCATCACCTTCTTTAACTTTTCTCATTCCATATTCGAAAGCCTTATTACCCAATAATGCAAATATTCCTCTACGGGCTATATCTGCTTTTTTCCTTTCTCTAAATTGTTCTTTCCACAATTTATCATAATCTAAAGAATTTGAAAGTGCTCTCTGAGCCAAGACTCCTGATTCTATAGCATAATTCATTCCAAAACCTCTCCATGGATCCTGGAATCCTGCAGCTTCTCCCGTATAGTAAACACCATCTTTTACAGCTGTTTTAGGAAAGTGAACACCACCCTGGCCCCCTACTGTTCCTGTTGGTTTAGCTCCATCAATAATATTTTTCAGAACTGGTCTTTCTTCTACCGCTTTATACATCAGCTTTTTTACTTGTTTAGCATAAGGCTTTGAACAACAATTCATAACTTTTATAGTATCTTTATCCATTGGAATTATATAGAGATACCAACCACGTGGAGAATATTTTTCATCGTGCATATATAAAAATTGATCTCTAGGAAAGTCTGAATTCTCATAATATGCTCCAAATGCAGCCATATCAGTTCGGTACGAACCTGAAGACATTATGTCGCCAGGACTTGATTTAGGTCTAGACTTAAAATTAAATTCAACTCCTAAATCTTTAGCTTCATCTGCTAAACCTCTCTCCAAAGAATTTTCACCTCCTCTAAGTATTAGAGGCAACGGTTCCTTGAGTGATATTGTAAAATCTCTTTTTTGAGTACAACATACGAATTTTTTAGCATCTTTGAATGTAAATTTAGGATTGAGTCCCCACCTTTTCAAATATGATGTTGCGTCAGCTTCCGAAGAAGGAGTAGTAGGACTTTCTTTCAATAAAACTTGATAATTAGGATGGAATTGCATCCCTATATCTTCTCGAGCTTCATGAATTTCTACCTTTTCATCATTCTTCGCAAAATTAATAGCTGCAGCTAATCCTGAAAGTCCGCCACCTATTATTTTACGCTTATTTTTCATTGATTTTACTCGACTTCTATGATATTACACAATTTCATTTAACTGCAAATAGAATAGGTCTTAAAGTTCTATTGTCAAAATAACATTTATTTTTTTGAAGCTGCTTCAACCACATTGGACATTAACATAACTACAGTCATAGGCCCTACGCCGCCAGGATCTGGAGTCA
>Ga0206683_10000308_pt1 | contig 36800 bp, 34 predicted proteins | sample M280m12015metaG_FD_155483 | JGI IMG/M metagenome (GOLD analysis project Ga0206683, IMG submission 155483) | Ammonia-oxidizing marine archaeal communities from Monterey Bay, California, United States - M2 80m 12015 | ecosystem: Environmental > Aquatic > Marine > Intertidal zone | place: USA...
ATATGAGAAGATCACAGATTAAGGCTAAAGCACCTTCTATTTCTAGTGATCCCAATACAGGTGAAGATCACCTAAGACATAATATCAGCCCGCAAGGCTTCTACCGAGGTAAACAAGTTATCTCAATCAAAGAGAAGGTTACGGACCTAGAAGAACAAGAGTAGGGTTTTCAATTGAGCATCAAATATAAACTCGCACTCGATGTCATGAGTGGCGAGAGAGACCCTCTTGCCTCATTGGATGCTGCAATTGAAGCGCTAAAGAATGATGATGACTTGCAACTTTCTTTAGTGGGCGATGAAAACATTATTTTGAATCATATTCCAAATGAACTTCTATCCAGGATAGATATTGTTCATACGAATGAAGTCGTCTCAATGGATGAAACGCCTGTTGATGCATTGCGTAAGAAGAAGAATTCATCCATGCGACTGGCAGTCAATTTAGTCGGGGAAGGAAAAGCAGATGGATGTGTTAGCTCAGGTAATACCGGAGCTTTAATGGCCAATGCAAAATATGTTCTGAAAACACTTCCTTCAATTGATAGGCCTGCATTTATGAAAGCAATACCGACAAAAGGAGATTATACCTACATGCTTGATTTGGGAGCGAATTCAACTTGTACTGCCGAACAACTTTATCAATTTGCATTAATGGGGAATGTTGTTGCAAGAGAGATAAAAGGTATTTCTTCACCAAAAATTGCACTTCTGAATATTGGGGAAGAGGAAATCAAAGGTCATGAAATGATCAAGGAGGCCTCAGCTCTGCTAGAGCAATCATCAATAAATTATGTGGGCTATGTTGAGGGGAATGATATCGTTGAAAATAAAGCTGATGTGATTGTTACGGATGGATTTACTGGAAACATTGCCATTAAGGCTATGGAAGGAACAATAGAGCTGATGACAAGCGTATTAAAAGATTCCATAAAAAATGGTTCATTGGATGAATCAGCTTCTGATGGTTCTAAGTTTGCACTGGATATTTTTAAAAATACCATTGATCCAAGAAAACACAATGGAGCGCTGCTCGTTGGTTTGAATGGAATCGTGGTCAAAAGTCACGGATCATCCGATTCATATGGACATTACCATGCTATCTTAACTGCTGTGAATGAAGTTAAGAAGCAGATCATCCCAAAACTCACTGAGATATTTTAAACACAAAACCATGAATTCAAAGATCATATCGATTGGAGGTTATACACCAGAGAAAGTAGTCACCAATAAAGATCTGGAAGAAACGGTTGATACGACTGATGAATGGATTGTATCCAGAACCGGAATTAAGCAGAGACCAATAGCTGACTCTTCGCAGGCTACATCTGATTTAGCATATGAAGCAGCAAAGATTGCAATTGAGAGAGCCAATATTAATAGCTCTGAGATTGATTTAATTATTGTCGGTACATGCACGCCAGATGTTGCAACCCCAAATGTGGGTACTTTAATTCAAAGAAAACTGGGACTGAGTAATTTCCCTGCATTCAGCATTGAAGCTGCATGCAGTGGATTCATTTATGCTCTAAATATTGCAGACAAGTTTATAAAATCAGGTGACTCAAAGTGTGCTTTGGTTGTCGGTGCAGAAACACTCTCAAGGATAACAAATTGGAGTGACCGCAATACATGCGTCTTGTTTGCAGACGGTGCTGGAGCAGCCATATTAAAGCCATCTAATGATAATGGGATCATATTCTCAGAGCTGGGTGCAAACGGAGAGTATGCTGAACTTCTTCATGTTCCTTTTGGAACATCAAGAAAACCACAGTCACCAAATGAAGATGATTATTATCTCCAAATGAGCGGCAATGAAGTATTTAAGGTTGCCGTTAAAACTCTAGAGGAAATTGCTATTGATGCACTTAAAAAATGCAATATTGAAAGCAAGGATGTGGATTGGTTTATACCGCATCAGGCAAATGTAAGGATCATTCAAGCTGTCGCAAAGAGGATGGAATTACCAAAGGAGAAAGTAATCCTCAGTATGGATATTCATGGAAATACATCAGCCGCATCAATCCCTCTAGCTTTTGATCGCGCTATTCAGGACGGAAGAATACAAAAGGGCGATACAATTCTGATGCAAAGTTTCGGAGCAGGTTTTACATGGGGCAGCGTTTTGCTTGAACTATAGAAACAGAAAATTACTTCTTAGTATTTTTCTCGGCGAGTTCTTCCCAAACTTCATCGGCTGTTTTTTCTTCCTCAAGTTCTGCCTCTGTTTCAGCTAACTCAACTTCGGTAGCAGCCAATTCTTGCTCTAAATCAGTGACTTGGTTTTTTAACTGGGAGTTGCAACCAACCAGAAGTATCGAGACAAAGAAAAATGAGAAAAGCTTATATAGGTTGATCATTTATTTTATCCTCTGTTTATTTGATTGATTCATTATCAAATTAAATGATCCAATAGTAAATCATGTTTCCCTAAAAACTATTCTCCCTTTTGATAAGTCATATGGGCTGATATCTACTAAAACTTTATCTCCGGTGAGTATTCTGATGTAGTTTTTTCTCATTTTTCCAGAGATATGAGCAGTGATCATGTGGCCATTTTCTAATTCCACACGAAAAACAGTATTGGGCAGGGTTTCTTTGACCACCCCATTCATTTGTATTGCTTCTTCTTTTGCCATAATTTGTTCTTTTTAGGATTGGTTATTTTACTTGAAATATTTAGCTTTGTTCTAAGAATTTTTCTGCATCCAAAGCTGCCATGCATCCGCTTCCAGCAGATGTAACAGCCTGCCTATAGACCGGATCAGCAACATCTCCTGCTGCAAAGACACCCTCTATACTGGTTTGAGTTGCAAATCGATTATTGGATTTATCTAAGAGGATGTAATTGGAGTCGTCTAATTTTAAATTGTTTCCAAAGAAAGATGTATTCGGATCATGACCGATTGCGATAAAGACGCCTTGAACATCTAGGTTTGTTTTATTTGATTCTTGATTCACATCTGAGCCAATGATACCTGTAACACCTGATTCATCCCCAATCACTTCATCCAATACATGGTTCCATAAAATATCGATGTTTCCATCATCGCCTGTTTTTTCAAATAGCTTGTCTTGTAGCATTTTCTCTGCTCTCAGTTCGTCTCTTCTGTGAATCAACGTCACCTTTCTTGCGATATTCGATAAGTAGATTGCCTCTTCAACTGCGACATTGCCTCCGCCAACGACCACGACGTCTTGATCCTTGTAAAAGAATCCATCACAAGTTGCACAGGCAGAAACACCTTTCCCTTTAAATTTTTCTTCAGATTCTAGGCCTAGATATCTAGCCGTTGAACCGGTTGCGATAATTAATGCATCAGCAGTATATTTAGCATTTCCTCCATTTAGAACAAAAGGCCTTGATTCCAGTTCCGCAGTTTCAATATGGTCATATATGATTTCAGTATCAAATTTCTTTACATGTTCTAACATCCTATCCATTAAAGCAGGACCTATTAAGCCCTCAGCATCTCCTGGCCAATTCTCAACATCTGTTGTTGTCATGAGTTGACCACCGGGTTCTGATCCAGTGATTATAATTGGATTAAGATTTGCTCTTGCAGCATAAACAGCTGCGGAATAGCCTGCTGGTCCAGAGCCGAGAATGATTAATTTATGATGTATGGGTTCTTTCATATCAAAAGTCTGTTGTTAGATTTTCTATAAAGAATCATAATAATGCAATCATGAAAAAATTATTCTTAAATAATTACTCATTCATCAATTAAATAAAGAGAGGCATGTCATCAAGAAAAAGGATCTCAAATCTCTAGTGGCCTCATTCTCTATTCTAAGAGAATCGGTATTTATTGTTCTTCTTGGCTTAGCTTTAATTAGTTTTATTTCCCTCATCAGTTATGACATCACTGATCCTGGATTTAGCACAACAGGCACCAGTGAAGATTTAAATAATTACATTGGTTTATTCGGAGCATATTTTTCTAGTTTCTTATTCTCATTTTTCGGCTTAGCAAGTTATTTTTTGCCACTACTCTTTCTTTCTGCTGGCGTTACCTTAATAAACGGGGATCTGAGAAAGATCAATAGAAACTTAATTGCCATCAGAGTTCTATCATTTTTTATTCTGCTTCTGTCGTCCTCCACGCTTTTCTCGATTCATATTGGAATAAATGGTTTCCCCGAAGGATCGGGAGGAGTCCTAGGATTGTTGGTATCTGCTTGGTTTATTGAGAATTTAGGCTTGACTGGAAGCACAGTAATTTTAGTCGCAATGATACTTTCTTTCATGCCATTGATGATTGGATTTTCTTGGCTGAAGGTTGGAGACTTTATTGGAATACACCTTCTTTATTTGATGAATAAGATTTATGAAATTCTTTCTAAGCTTTTATCTGCTGTTCAGGAACGATCACGAAAGAAAGCGATGAAGAAAGAGCAGTCGCCTCCCAAAGATCAAATAGAATCGATTAAGAAACCGCTGAAAGAAAAAGTTGTTAACAAAATCAAGCAAAGTGTGAAAAAGAAAGAAACCAATATTAAGATTGAGAAATCTGTACCTCCCATCGAAGAAAGCAAAAGAGCCAGTGAACAAAGACAAGTTAAGATGTTTGATTCTTCCACAGACTCTATCATCCCAGATCTCAATCTACTAAATGAAGCTCCGGCTCAGCAGCAAGGTGCTTCAAAAGAATCCATCGAGGCACTCTCAAGCCTGCTTGAGTTAAAACTTAAAGACTTTGGGATTACTGCAACAGTGGAGGAGGTTCTTAAAGGACCCATTGTTACTCGGTTTGAAATCAATCCTGCTGCAGGCGTAAAGGTCAGCCAAATTAGCAACCTCTCGAAGGATTTAGCTAGATCGTTATCCGTTTCCAGCGTGAGGGTTGTTGAAGTCATTGAGGGCAAATCTTTCATTGGTATTGAAATCCCTAATGAAGAAAGAGACCTGGTTACACTGGGAGAAATATTGAGATCAAGAACGTTTGAAGACTTTTCATCGCCATTGACCATTGCTTTAGGTAAGGATATTGCAGGCAATCCAATCGTTGCAGATCTGCAAAAAATGCCTCATCTTTTGATTGCTGGAACAACAGGATCTGGGAAATCTGTTGGCATCAATGCAATCATTATTAGCTTGCTATATAAATCAACACCTAGAAATGTCCGTATGATCTTGATTGATCCAAAGATGTTAGAATTATCTGTATATGAAGGTATACCACATCTACTGACCCCAGTTGTGACAGACATGAAGCAAGCTGCCAATGCTCTCAGATGGTGTGTTGTCGAAATGGAGAGACGCTATAAATTGATGTCCAAGCTCAAAGTCAGGAGTCTGAAGGGTTTGAATCAGAAAATTGAAGATGCCATTGCATCTGGTCAACCACTCAAAGACCCATTGTTTGATCCAAAAAAAGAAGTCCAAACCACTGAGAACATAGAAGCACCAGACTTAGAGCCGCTACCAAATATAGTTGTTGTGGTCGATGAATTGTCTGACCTGATGATCCAAGTAGGTAAAAAAGTAGAGCAACTCATTTCAAGATTGGCAGCAAAGGCAAGGGCATCAGGAATTCATATGATAATTGCAACCCAAAGACCCTCAGTTGACGTTATCACAGGATTGATTAAGGCAAATATACCTTCAAGAATTGCATTTCAGGTTTCCGCAAAAGTTGACTCTCGAACGATTCTTGATCAGATGGGTGCAGAGAATTTACTGGGCAATGGAGATATGCTTTATATTCCGCCAGGCTCATCTACGCCTGGAAGGGTACATGGAGCGTTTGTTTCTGATGAAGAAGTAAATGCTGTATCAGGCGATCTGCAGTCAAAATCTCAACCAATATTTATTGATGAAGTCACATCTGGTCAATTGGAAACACCGATTCCTGGAGATGCTTCAAATTCTGATGGAGATGGAGATTCTGAAAGTGATCCATTGTTTGATGAAGCCGTTTCCTTAGTTACAGAGTCAAGAAATGCATCCATTTCATCTGTGCAGAGGAGACTCAGAATTGGTTACAACAGAGCAGCTAGGATTGTAGAAAAGATGGAAGAAATAGGAATTGTTGGAGAATTGGAATCGAATGGAAAGAGGGAAGTTTTGGCACCTCCACCTCCAGAGGATTAATCAATCGAGTACTGACATCATTCTTCTTAAACTTTTAACTCTCTCTTTATTTTTTGCACAAGCATCTTTTGCCTTAGATGATACAAAACCATTGAACTTTAAAACCATGAGGGCTTCATTTATTCAGACCACTTATGACAATGAAAATGTTATTGGATCCGAATCAAAAGGATACTTACTTGTCAAAAGACCAGAATTAATGCTTTGGCATATTAATGAACCATCCGAAAGGATTTTAATTTTTGATAGCGGATCAATATTGATATTTGATCCAGATCTCAATCAAGTCATTAAAACAGACATTAACCAGTACAAAGAGTCCAATTGGATAAGAATCCTCCTTGGTCAGGGTGAATTAAGTGATTCTTATAATCAATATATAGAAGATTCTACTACTCATACATTGATTAGATATGAGCCTTTATCGAATAATTCTCTGATGAATACAATCCTCCTTACAATGAAGAAAGATCTAATTCTCTCTATTAAAATTAAACAACCCGGAAGAGAAACAATCCACATTGATTTTGATGAGATTGATATGAATTTAAAAATAAAGGACAGTTTCTTTTATGAGGGTATTCCAAATGATGCTGAAGTCATAGAATGATTAATGTCCTTCAACGTATTCAGTATTTTTCTCTAAATATAAAAATCATTCTATCGCTTATTATCATTGCCGTTGTGACATTTCTTCACACGATGACAACGCCATCAATTGCAATTGAAACATCCCTATCGATTGACAAAATTGCTCATGCAATTCTCTTTTATTTTGTTGGATTATGGTTTTTTATTATTGCTAGAAATGTCCGGATTGTTTTTTTATTTATTCTCCTATCCGGATACGCCTTGAGCATGGAATTCTTACAAATGAATATCTCATACAGAAGTTTTGAATGGCTTGATTGGGTTGCAGATATATTTGGAATCTTGTTAAGTGTTTTTCATCTTTCTAAAAAGTTATAATGTCTTTATAAAATAATTCTAAAACATGTTAGATCCGAAAATAATTAGAAAAGAAACCGATAAAGTCAGAGATGCTCTACATAAAAGAGCATCTGATTTTGATCTAGATGGATATCTGGAGAAGGATCAGAATACAAGAGATTTGATATCAACTGTCGAAGACTTAAGGTCCTCAAAGAATGCCATTAATAAGAGCATTGGCAAGCCAGAATTGTCGGATGAGGAAAAGTCTGATCTTCTTTCTCAGGTAGGCCAAATAAATAAAAAGTTAAAGGACTCTGAGCAGTCACTTAACGATCTTTATAGACAAACCAGAGATTTAAGTCTTGAGATCCCTAATATTCTTAATGACTCTGTTCCACAGGGGACCAGTGAGGATCAGAATCTGGAAATCAGATCATGGGGCGAGATACCAAAATTTGAATTTGAACCTAAAGATCATTCTGAGCTTGGAGAAAACACAGGAGGGATTGATTTTGAATCCGCAGCAAAAATATCCGGCTCAAGGTTCGTAGTTATGAAAGATGGATATGCAAAGTTACACAGGGCTTTGAAGCACTTTATGCTTGATTTCCAAACAGAAGAAAATGGATATACAGAAATGTATGTTCCAAATATTGTAAGGTCAGATTGTCTTGAGGGGACCGGACAATTGCCAAAGTTTGCGGATGATCAGTATAAAATTGAAAATGAAGAAGCACTTTATTTGATTCCAACTGCTGAGGTTCCATTAACAAACTTAATCAGAGAAAGCATTATTGATGAGGATGAATTACCGATCAAAATGACTGCGCATACACCATGTTTCAGGCAGGAGGCAGGTTCTTATGGCAAAGACACCAAAGGCATGATCAGGCAACATCAATTTGAGAAGGTAGAGCTTGTTCATATTGTTAAACCAAACCAATCTTACGATGCTCTTGAGGAGCTTACTCAAAATGCAGAATCCATTCTCAAGCAATTGAATCTTCCATATAGGGTTATGCTTCTGTGCTCAGGTGACACTGGCTTTTCAGCGGCAAAAACTTATGATCTTGAAGTTTGGCTCCCTTCACAAGGCACATATAGAGAGATATCATCTTGCAGCAATTGTGAGTCATTTCAAGCGCGAAGAATGAAAGCTCGATTCAAAAACACTGATACCAATCAGACAGAGTTTCCTCACACACTCAATGGCTCAGGATTAGCGATTGGAAGAACGCTCATTGCTGTTATAGAGAATTATCAAAATGAGGACGGATCAGTGACGGTTCCAGAGGTTTTAAGACCGTACCTTCAAAATCGAGAAACAGTTTAATCTTTCTTGCTCATCTCTATTAGGCGACTCGTCGTTCTCATAAATTCAGATTGAAGTTTGTTTCCTTGATAGAGATCCTGATAGTGTCCGGATGTGGTCATGAAAAGCTTAATATTCTGATCATATAATTCATCGATTAATGCAATAAACCTTCGAGCCTCATTTTCAGATGTTGATGTAAATATAGGCACTGCAGTGATCACGACAGTCTCAAATTGATCGGAAATATCAATATAGTCTTTGACACTTCTTTTGTCCCCACATATTGCATCGAATTCAAACCAAACCAGTTGATTGGTTTTTACTATGCACTCTATTTCTCTGTTTCTAATGATTATGAATGATTTTTTGAACTCTAACTCGTGATTAGAAAACCCTAGATGTTTATTGAGTCTAACCATGCTTGTATCGTCGTGAATTGAGATATGATCAATGTCTTTATTAACAGAAGAGCGCCTGAAGTCTTTTCCATTTCCAATATGAATAACTTGAAGGTTTTCATTGATTTTTCTTATTGCAGGAATGAACAAATCTCTTTGTAGCCCATTTTTATATAAATCCTCAGGCATGCTATTAGAAGTCATTACAAGCTTTATATCGTGAATTAAGAGTGATTCGATCAGCCTCGCCATAATTGTGGCATCAGCAATATCTTCAACATAAAATTCATCGATGCATAAAACGCTATATTTTTTAGACATGGACTCAGCAACTTTACTGATTGGATCTGGATGATCTTTGAAACGACTAATGCCATCATGAATTTCCTCCATTAGACGATGAAAATGCTTTCTGTTTTTATCTGCAATCGATAGTGTGTCGTAAAATAGATCCATTAAGAATGTTTTCCCTCTTCCAACATTGCCCCATAAATAGATTCCCTTTGAGATGGGCTGTTTATCTCGAAAGAATGAGATAACTTTATCTATAATCTTTTTTTCATTGATGATCTCTTTTTGGAAATTGTCGAAACAATCAACAATATTTCTCTGATACTGATCGGGCTCAATATTTTTTTGGGATGAGAACGTATCTCGAATACTCATATTTAGGTTCTTACGATTGGGGCTATTATTTCTTTTTGTTTTCCTCGGACCAATCCCTAATATGAAGATCTCTTTGAGGAAATGGAATGACAATATTTTCCGAAGCAAATTGTTGGTTAATAGTAAAATTAAGATCGCTCAATACATCATAACGTCTCTTGATATCTACAATTCTTACCCTTAATTCAAAATTGAGCGAGCTGTCCCCAAACCCCATAAACAAGGCTTTAGGTGGAGATGCTCTTCCATCGCTTATTACCTGTTTGTGTTGATTTCCAGCGTCTTCCAAGATAGCAGCAACTTTTTCAATATCACTGCCATATGCCACGCCAATTTTTACAATGAGTCTTCCATAAGGATTATGAAGGACCCAGTTTGTAACCCTGCCAGAAACAAGCTCTGAATTAGGGATCAGCATGTCTTGATTATCCAGTGTTTCAATCTCGGTGGCACGAATACTAATTTTTTTGACGAATCCTTCAACGTCACCAACACTTACAAAGTCTCCTGCTTTAATGGGTCTTTCGAAGAGGAGAATGATTCCAGAAACAAAATTATTGGCAATAGCCTGTAAGCCAAAACCAATACCGACTGAAAGTGCACCAGCAACCACAGCAATACCGGTAACATTTACACCACTGATGGATAAACCTACCAATACGGAAATCGTAAATCCAGTGTAACCAACTACAGTGACAAGTGCATCCCTTGCACCTCTATCCGGAGTAATTTGTCTCAACCACCTTTTGTCAATCCATCTCTTTATCCAACCAGTAAGTCCTGCAAGTATTGTAAATGCAATAATTCCTGCCAAGATATTTGTTGGAATAACCCTGATGTCGCCCATTGGAATACCATCTGTGGCATAAGATGATAGGGTTTCAACGAGTGTGCCTGTTGGATCCCAAACCCTTATCAAAATTGAGAGATAAATGATCCAAAAAGACGCATCAAAAAAGAGTTGGTAAATACCCAATTTAGATTTCCCTGCATCACGAGTGAGATCCATCGCAGATCTAATCCTGATTCCAATGAGATTTGTTGACCCATTGATCCATGAAACGGTATTTTCGGTCAATGCCAAAAGAGACCAAAGAAGATATGTTGAAAAAAGAGTGAGAATAAATCCATTTAAGATGAAGCTTGAAAGATTATGAAAGCCTGAGAGCTCTGAAATAAAGCTCAGAGCCAATGCAGAATATCCCATGAATCTTATGACTCCATATTGCCCATCCTCCATGAAAAGACTTGTCGATCTATTGAGGACTGGTATTAATGCAAAGATCATTAATGATACAAGAGTAATTCTCATTAGTGATTGATCGCTTGCCAGTTCACTTCCTAGCCATTCTGGCCCAAAAACGATATAAGTGATGATCACAATGAGTGAGAAAAACTTCAGTCGCTGTTTTAAGTGCTTAGCTGCATCAGAAACAGAGTTCTCATCGATGCTTGCTGGAGAAAAAGGTCCTGTAATCCAATTAATCAGAAGATAAAGCATGGAAGCAAGAAATGGGCTAAGCCCTAAGCGAATGATCCATGAATCCGATGGTGAGATTGACAGCGAAAGCGCGATGGCTGCTGATATCCCAAGTGAACCAAATAGAATAGGCGATTGAACCCTGCCAAATGGTTTAAATAAAGCCCTTAATTTTAAGATGACAGATCGATCAATGGACTTAAATGGATCTGAATATTGGATTCTTTTAATCTGATCACCAAAGAAATAACCAAAACTGAAGCCTAGAATTAAAAACAATATAAGTAGAAAGAGGGTTTCATTCGTGATTCTTCGAATCGCAGTGTCATTGAAGAACAGGTCCGGTAGTTGCTTTAGTTGAGCAGGCAATGTTGCAATGGCATCAAAAATATCTTCATTTTTCTCGCTAAGCAATTCGGTTGTCAGTTCATTAAGCAACTTATTTGACAGATCAATGATTCTTGAAGAGCGAACAACAGTCAGAGAGCAGTTTTTTAGTTTTGCATCTTCTGCTGAGAGTTGGCTTCTTGACTCTGAGAGTCGCTCATAAATCTGAATATCAACATCTGGGCTTATTTGCTCAAGTGCCTCAACCTCCAGCTTGAGCGTTTCAACCTGCGGTTCAATCTGATTCACGCAACTGAGCGCATCTGTTCTGATATCTATTGCTTTCTCTCGCGTATCCTTGATCATACGCTCATTGATCTCCGATTGAGAGAGTGATTCTTGAAGAATCGATAGCTCTGATATCGCTTGATTCGCATCAATTTGAGCATTAATATTTGATGACATAGTCATCAAAATTAATAAACTTCCTAATGCAAATTTAAATTTCATTTTTTTAGAGATAAATTATGATTGAACTAGCTTCCCTGATCATGTAAAAATTCTATCATGCAATAGAAGGTCATATTTAGATTTATGAAAAGAACAAATGCCATCCTCGGCGGAGGAGCTTTAAAAAACCCTGAAACAGGACCAATTGATGATTACTGGAATCAAGTGATTGCATCAAAACCTGAATTAGCTGTTGATCATCAAATTCGATCCATTGGTATTGATGAGGAAACAACGGTATTGATAATTGATTTTATTAAAGAAGGTGAAAAAGTTGGTACTTTTTCACTGCCATGGTTGATGCAAAGTGAAAACATTCCTGCCAGCCATACAGGACAACCCATAATCCTTTTATCCTATGATGGAAAGCCTGAGATTGTGGTACAAATTACGGATATTGCAGAGACAACATTTGGTGAGATTGATTATGATGTCACAAAAATAGATGGCCCACCCGTTAGAGACCCTGAAGTATGGATACCTCTTCATCGCGAGTATTGGAACAACATCTTAAAGCCATATGGCCGTTCGTGCACCGATGACATGCCAGTTATTGTTGAACGTTTTCAGTTGGTGTATTCGGAATAAAATATGAACCATTTTATTGAAGGCTTTGTTATAATTTTATGAACCTAATCAGGAACGAATTTATGAAGAACAATCAGGTTATTAAACCACTTATATTTGTTTTAGCATGTGTTATTGCCGCAAGATTCTTATTGCCGGCTAACTGGACGCCTATATTGGCATTAGCGTTGTTCATGCCATATGTAACAAGCAATAAGTCCATTCAAGTTTTAATGCCTATTGGTATTCTTTTGCTTACAGATGTTTTCCTAGGCTTCTATGGTCAAACCATGTTTTTTGTTTACGCCACTCTGATACTCATTGCTTTGATCTCAAGATATCAGTCTACCGGTTCATTATTGTCTTTAATGAAGCACACTGTTGGCAGCGTTCTGATTTGGCATGTTGTGGTTAATTTTGGTGTTTATTTGAATGGCCATGATGGCAGTTCACTCGCACAAACTTATCTTTTGGCAATTCCATTTGATTTAAGACTGATGGCTAGTACTGTATTCTTCTCATTAATATTCTATAGCGCTTGGGCTACCAAAGAGTATTTTAGAAGTTCTATTGAAAAAGCTTAGATTCTCTGACCAAGAAGTCTTCCATATGTGAGTGCTGGAGTCACCCCCATTCCATTGACATAAGCATTCCCCGAAGTTGCTCCAAACCCGATTACTTCGCCTATAGCATAGAGGTTCTTAATAGGTTCTCCGGTTGGACGGATGACTTCAAAGTTCTCATTCACTCCTAATCCGGCAAATGAGCACAAGCTCCAACCACTCATTCTCACTGAATAAAAAGGACCTTCCTCAATTGCTCGAGGACGATGCAATCTTCCCATTGAGTCAGATTGATTATTTTTCAGACTTGCATTGAAGTCATTGACGGACTGCTCAAGGTTTACAGGATGAAGCCCTGACTTAATAGCCAATTCTCTGACAGTGGATGCGCTTTTGAACATGACGTGACTGCCTGCCTCATTCATGATTCTCTCATTGGTCCAGTCATAGATCATAGGAGGCATTTCGTTCAACATTCTCTGATCGAGTATCGCCCAATGTCGGTGAGCAGACTGCTTTCCAATCTGGTGTTCGATGTGATCAATGCTTTCATGATCTTCCTGAACAAATCTTTTGCCTTTGGAGTTGACAAGAATTTCCCAAGGTTTTCGTTCAACTGCATTAATAACAACTCCGTAAGGAGTTGATGGAACTTTATCGTCAGATAGAATCATTCCATAGAGTGGAGAGTATTTCTCGCCGCCTCTCAAATATCCACCGACCGATTGACCCAAGATCAGTCCAGCACCTTGGCTTTGAGGATATGCCATTTGGCAATAGAGTGGAACACCATGCAACTCTTCATACATTCTTGGGTTCGATGCACATCCACCGGATGCGAGAATGACGCTTTGACCTTTGTATTCCAAGGTCTGTCCTTCATTGTTTTGCGTGACAACACCTTTGATGTCACCGTTTGATGACTGGATGAGATCAACCGCACTTGTTTCTAGAAGGATGGTTATGGAACCCTTGTTTACTTCTTTATCAAATAAAGGCTTCATCGTGTTTAGAATTGCTAAACCACCACCCCAAGGGGATGTAGCGCCTTTTGGACCTTGTTGATACCTTGGCACAGAAAAGGCATCATGCGCCATCTTTGTCACTGGATGATTTTCAAAAATTGTATAACCATTTGCTGCCAACCAATTAATGGTCGGTCCAGCATGGTCAGCAAGTATTCTAGTGAGTTTTGGATCCGATGTATTGTGATTCAACCTCATGATGTCGTCGTAATGTTGATCGGGGGAATCTTTGATTCCTTTTCTCTCTTGAAAGACCGTTCCGGCTCCTGATATTTGACCCGTGGATACGAAAAGCGTGCCTCCAATAACAGAGGCTTTTTCAATCACCAAAACTTTTAGACCTCTCTCGGCTGCAGATATTGCAGCAGGTATCCCCGCTGTTCCTGCACCGATAACAATCGTATCCCATTGTTCTTTTGCAAGCGCTGCTTGATAGGGATAGGGAAGGGCAGCTGCAGTCAATAGGCTCGTGCCATATTTTAGAAAATCACGTTTGGATAATTTTAGATGGTTCATTGGTTTAGATGTGTTGTCAAAATCACTGAATATATTAGCAGTATCTTATCTTTAATTGTAATCAACAAATATTGGCGATGACCATGCTCGGTGACCGCCTGGTCCTAAACACTCTTCTTCATAATCTTCTCTGTAGTCAGCGTAACAGGGAGTAATCGAGATTGGATGACCATCGGCATCAACTTGCGTCCTCATATTGCTGCCATTCACCAAAAGACTGTCCTCTTCAATGATTCTGACATAATAAACAGCATCCCTCTGATCCGTTTCAAATTCATCGTCTGTAAATTCAATTTCACATTGGACCTGTTTTGGATTGCACTGAAATGATTTCCAGTCATCAAAGATCAATGTTGACGGATCTTCATTTTTATTATTTTGTGGCGTGATCTTAATAACTTCTATTCTTTCCAATCGGTAACGCTCATCCGATGGATGATAGCATTCACCGTTCGCTATTTTTTGCAGCTTCTTTTCTGACAGCGCTTCATGAACGTAATCTGGACATCCTGGCAGTTGTTTAAATGAGCCCGTGGCTTTTACTCGAAACGTTGGATTTGAGGACGATTCAATAAAGCTGCCCATAGGACTTGTTGAGTCTTCATCGATTAAATCAAAATTAAGGAGTATTCGATGCCCCGTTGTTGCATAGACCTCTTTACGCTTCATTGCTTGCCAAATTGATTCTCGATCTCTGCCTTCTGAGTGAACAGCCATTAAGCCACCTAAAGACCAGAAACTCGCCTGTCTCTCGACATCAATTGCCGAAACACCGGCCAACTCATTCAGCTCTTCAAGTGTTCTCAGTCCAGATTCTGTTTTTTCAGCAGTTACTTCATTTAAAAGCTTTCTCCATCTTGCACTCACTGCACCTCTTGCCTCGGTACCGCCAATGCGGAGCAATTGTTTGAAACCGTGTCCAGCCCTTGCAGTATGGGTGTCACTGGAGGCAATGAATCCCCATTTGAAACGTTCTTTTTCGTCCTCATAGTCATTGTTTCTTAATGCTAAGCCATACTGGGCAGATTTTTTGGGTCGATAATTAAATGCAGGTAGATAGGCGCCTCTGGCTTGTCCCGCATCTAGCCATTCATCATCGTTGACACCAAATAGAGCTCTCGCTCCTGAAGCACCAGGAAACTCATTGACGCGTTTTTTTGTTTCCTCAGCTAAATCTTCACAGAAATTTTCAGATTTACCTTCTTGCAGGCATCTGTTTTTATTAATGACAGCAGCTTGATAACAAGTAGGCAGATAATTTTCAGTGGGTTCTGGGCAAATCATTTCACCATTTGAATCGAAATCCACCTCTTTAAAATCCAAGTACTCTTCTGAGTTTCCATGCCCTGAATATATTTCAATCATGCTTGAATAATCGGGCCTAATATTGTCCTGATCCATCATGTATTCGTCCCAAGATGCTGCTTGAGGAGTATAAAATCCCCAAGTCGTTCCGTGTGGAATGACCTCGGTTTCAAATCCCCAGTCATCCAGTTTGCTGTAAAGCTCAGCTGGTGTTGCTGCCGTTTCCCAGCAATCCTTTGGTAAATAATTTGATGGCAATCCTTCTTGGCAAGTATCCGTTTCGAGAATAGCATCAAGGAAGTTTGCGAATGAAAAATAATATTCAGTATTTACTGGGTCAAAAAGAAATAAATTACGATTCACATCGGCCAACTGAATTCTTAAAATCAAGGCAATTGTTCCGCCTGCAGCTATTGGTCGATCTGGAATCATGCCTTCCTTATAGTCTTTAAAGAACACATTATGGTGCCCATAATGCGTATCCGGGGTGCTTCCAGCTTGAGTCCATTCCCATCCAATGAATGCCACTAAGTCTGGGTTTTCTTCTCCAGAAATGGCATTGCATTGACGTATGCTTTCCACTTGATCGTTCCATGTCCTAGGAGTGTATGATTCTGCATGATCAGTCAATACGTAAAAATCAATCTGTGAAATAAACCGTGCATAATCACATGCAAATGCTGGAGGGAAGGCCCCTCTTGAGCCATGCATAAGAGGGAGCGATATATAGAATGCATCCATGGAGTAGGTGGTGTGAACGTGTGTGTCACCCCAGAGTATTTGTTTTGAATCGCTATCTGTTAATTCGATTGGCCTATTGATATTTGTTGGATCCTGGTTTGTAAAAGGATTGGTGTCGTAATAGTCAGTTGTAAATTTTTTATAACTATGGGGTGAAGTTGTAAGTATAAAAGCCGATGCACCGATCAATGTTAATACAAAAACGATCAAAATATATTTACTGATTTGCTTCATCACTCCTCCTCCAGATGAATTTACCCTAATAAACGTGTTAAAAACCAATATAGACCAATTGAACACAAGATAGAAGAGACCAGATGAGTTATCTTTTGCATATCTTTAGTAAGAATCTTTGTCACTAAATACGTTGTTAAAATCCACATGGATAGAAGAACCAATATTTGTCCAATCTCAACACCCAAATTGAACCCCAAAAGTGAGAATAGGAAATTCGTTCTATCTAAGTTTATTTCATTGAGAATATTTGCAAAACCAAATCCATGTATGGTTCCAAAAATAATTGCCAGCATCGGTCTCAACTTCTCTGACTCCTCTCTGTCTTCATTCAATCGCAGTATTGCTAGTGTTAGGAGGCCAAGCCCAATTATGAAACCAGTTTTGAAATCTACAATACTGAATAAACTCAAAGCCGACATAGTCATTACCATGATCAATATCCCTAATTGTATTTTTCTCATTTCATGTTTGGGTATGTTCAATGCCTCAATGCTCGCTAGGACAATGGTCCATCCAATCAATGATTCGATGATATTGACTTCGGGAATGACAATATTTGATGCAGCAAGAGCTAGGGTTAAGCTGTGACCTATGGTAAATCCCGTTGCAGCAAAGATTAGGTTTTTGAACGATTTGCATAAAATAAACAAAGCCAGTAAAAAAAGTAAATGGTCAATGCCTTCTAGGATGTGAGTGAAACCAAGACCAAGGTATTGTTTAAAAGAATCAAAAGATGCTTGCTCCAATGGTTCATCCGCTGTTGTTAGGAATGTTATTTGATGGTTATTCTCATTGAGAACCATGGTTCTTTTTTGCCCTGATTCATAATTAATTTTTGCATAGTGAACATGACTAGGAATTTGATTAAAAAATATATTCACATCAAAAATATATCCTTCAACTTGATCAATATTAAACTTAAGGGACAGGCCCGTTGTTCCAGGTTCAGTATTTAAGATATTGATTACAGGCTTTGAAATCATATTATCCGAGTAAATATGTTCCATGAGATGGCTTCTCAGGCTGTCAGTAAGGCTTGGGTAATTGACTTGGTATTCCATCAGTTTTGTAACTTCTCTAGACGCGACAGTGAAGTTAACTATGACCTCTTCGTCTTGAATAGCCCATGAGGAGTAGGAGACACTTTTTGTGTGTGCCAACGATTCGTTTTGAAAGGATATCAATAAGAGTATCGATGCCAAAAGCGAACCAAGAGTTTTCATCATTCTGAAATACTGCTATTAATATTGATATCGGATTGCCTCTTTAGATCGCTCAATAAATCATTAAGAATGGTTTCGCGTTGTCGCCTTTTGTACTCTTGTAAAACAATTTCATTTATCTCTTTGAAATCAGGAATAACTCGATCCTTCTTGTCTATCAAAGTCACAATTGAATAGCCATAGATTGTCTCCAATGTTTCGCTTGTTTCGCCTAATTTGAGCGATAAGACAACGTCTCTTAGGAGAGGTCCAATCAATGTTCCCAATCGATACTTAGAGATAAAATCTGATGATATCTCAAGCCTCTTTATGCTTCCTATTTCTTTTATCAACAATGGAATATCATAGCTATTTTGCCAAATAATTTTTGCAGCATTGATGTCAGAGCCATTCTGAGAAGACAAAATAACAATCCGAAATTGCTCATCAATGATAAACAACGCTAGATTATCTTGATAAAAGTCTCTCAGAGCCTTTTCATTGGGTATGACTGATATTGATTGCTCAACAATGGAGTCTACGACCGATCTAACAATACTCTTTCTCAGAAGATCATCGGCCTCAAGGAATCCATTTTGATAGGCGTATTGGACCAGTAGCTCTTCTTCTATGATTCGTTCTAGGGCCATGTTGCGATCACTGACTGTCAGATCATCTCTTTTATCATTTTCGATTAACTGAATAACAGTTTGATACCTTTCGCTGGGAATGATTTTATCATTTACCACTGCCGCAACATTATCCGGAAGTGAAGAATAATTTTTATTGCTATCCATGATTGAATAAATGGCAAGAAGTGTGCCTATAATAGATGCCAATAAAAGTAACTTAGATTGATTACTCATCTCACTATAATCCAGTTCTTAGGAGGTAATGACAAGATGAAAGTATTAGATTTATTCGAAAAACTAGATCGACTGCCGTTTGGCAAAAGGATTTTTACATTTCTGATTTGCATGAATGCCCCATATTTTTTCTCCATCAAATCTCAAGTCACCATACTTAAGAAAAATAGATGCGAAGTTCAGCTCAAAAAAAGAAGGTCGGTAACGAATCATATTAAAACCGTCCATGCGATTGCTATGTGCAACATGGCAGAATTATCTGGAGGACTGATGATTGAAGCTTCACTGCCCAGAGATAAGCAATGGATCCCATCAGGCATGACCGTGGAATATTTAAAGAAAGCAGAAACCAACCTAACGGCTGTCTCTAATGGTTTTGAGATCGATTGGGATCAAACAGGCACCATCGAAGTTCCGGTAGTGATTAATGATCTCAATGATCAAACTGTTTTCAAGGCAAGCATTAACATGTATGTGAAAAATAAAACTTAGAATATATCAATGTCAGATTTTAAGAATATCTTTCCATACGTAGCACCAAAGGTGGTTGTTAGCAATGATATGTGTGATCAAAATGGCCATATGAATGTGGCTTATTACTTGCAAGCTTTCGACGAAAACTCCAGAGACTTATTCGAAAAGATTGGATTCGATAAGGATTATTTACAAATGGGATACTCTTGTTTTGCGGTTGAAGACAGCTTGAGGTATGTAAATGAGTTTCTAGAGGGCGATGAAATCAGATCCATGTTTAGGATTCATGACTTTAACGACAAATTGATCCATATAGTTGGTGTCTTGCTCGATAAAGATTATAAATTATCGGCCATCTCAGAGACGCTGGTGGTTCATGTTAATATGCAACATAGAAAAGCATCTCATATGCCTGAAAGTCTTTTAAAAAAAGTCACAGAAGTGCATCAGCATCATACAAAACACCCAGTAGATGATCTTGATATCAGGTTAAAAATAAGAAAATAAGTCGAGGATATATGATAAAAAAAATCCAATACTCAATCGCATCAATCATTTTTATTGTTTCAGCCAATTTGAATGGTGCGGAATTAATTAACGAATCTTCATTTGAAAGACTTCGGTCATTGCCATATGAGGAATATGACTCAGGTTATGGTTTATGGGACTCTTCAGACATTGAGTTATTCATCAGTCAAGACGAGAATTTCAGCATTGGATTATGGAAATCAAAAGCTGGCTCAGAAGAAATCAACACACCATATCCCTACAACGTATTCTTTATGCTCAAGTCCGGTGAGATCAAAACAAAAACAACGTCCGGTATAACGAATACATTCGTAAGAGATGAGGGTTTTTTGATACCGAAAGGTTGGATGGGTACATTTGAGATTTCTTCTGATGTAGAAGCAATATATTTTTATGACGGATTGATTGAGACAATCAATGATCCAACAAGAGACATCATCAAAGACTCAGGAGTCCACTATGGTTCAGAGGAGATCCTCCTAACCATGGCAATGAAAGAATTCAGTAATGGTGAAAACGGTCTCATGACCAAAGAGCAGCAGACTTTTAATAATTTAGATGAGTCCTTCTCAATGGGAGTTTGGGAGTCCTCAAAAGCAAACATCCCCTCAGACTGGTCCTATGATGAATTCATGTATGTGATTAAAGGTCAGATAGTGATGACAGATAACAGCGGTAAAGTCTATGAGATCAACCCTGGAGAGGGCATCATTGTACCTACCGGTTGGGAAGGTGATTTTGTAGTGCCCGATGGAGTGGTTAAGATTTGGGCTATTTATGATCCAAGTTAGATTTTAGACGGGTTCCCCCATTTTTCTTGCGCGATCAAGTTTTGTTGGCTCTTCCTTCGGAAGATAATAGCAGGCACCAATCAAAGCAAATATAGTGATTAAGAGTGCTGACTGACCCCAGGCCAATGCATATTTAAGCGATACAGCATCAGAGTAACCAAGAGAAAAGAAGTAGTCACTGATGTATCCAATTGAATATGGACCGAGTGCGAGGCCCAACATACTGACCATTAAAATATAAAATGCACCTGCAACACCTCTCATTCTTGGAAGCACCAAATCAGAGACCGTTGTCGGGGCAATCCCAACCCACATTGGTGTCGCAATTTGAAACAGAGAGTAGTAAACATATGACATGACTAAACTCTCCGTGAACAACATGCCCAATGCCATAGGTGCAGCAAGAATAATCAATCCAAAACCAACATAGAGGCGTCCATTGATGTGTTTCGCTCTCAAGCGATCGCCAATGTATCCGCCTAATATTACACCCAAGCTTCCAAATACAGCAGTAATGAGTCCAAGAATTGTTGCCACCTCACCTTCAGAGATTCCAAAGTTTCTCATATAGAAAGCCGGACCAAAGGCTGCGATTGAATATGTCACGAATGAAATAAAGGGAAACCCGATTACAGTGAATAACAGAGATTTTGTTTTGAATAATAAGCCAAATGTCACAGGATCTCTAAATCTAAGTCCCTGAATCCAACAACTCAAAAGATAGGCACCTAATCCAAATGCAACCCATTGAATGAGATCATTTGTGAGCCTATACAAGACAAAACAAATTGAACTGATTATAAATGCCATAAGAAGATTGATCATTGAGGCTTTCAATTTATTTTTAGATGCAAAGATAACAAGTGGTGAGATACCAATAAATTCCTCTTTCAAGGCGGTCAATGGATCAGTGGTGATGATGGTTTCAATTCCTTCGCTGCCACCTCTTTTCGGCTCTTTGATCTGCCATGTAAGGAATGCAAGCAACACGCCAGGCAAGCCAACAAGTACGAATGCTGCCTGCCAACCTTTGAGCGATAGTGGAGCAAGACTGGGATCTGGATATGCTTCCGTCCACAGCTCTAAAATCCAGCCACCAAGAAAAAGACCAATTCCTGCTCCAAGATAGACCCCACTCGAGTAGATTGAGAGAATCGTTGATCGAATTTTTGGTGAAAAGTAATCAGAGAGAATCGAATAAGAAGACGGACTTGCAGTCGATTCACCGATACCCACTCCAATTCGATAAATTGATAGTGATGTCAATGATCTTGCAGTACCCGACAAAGCAGTCATCAGACTCCATAGAGCCAGACCAATACTCAGTAGGTTCTTTCTTGACCAGGTGTCTGCTAATTTTCCAAGGGGGATTCCAAATATTGAATAAAAAACTGCAAAAGCAGTTCCAAAAAGGAAACCCAAGTCGCTATCGGTTAAATTAAGGTCGGCTTTTATCTCTTCGGCCAGAACAGAGAGTATTTGTCTATCTACAAAATTAAAAATATAAACAATCACGAGTAACACCAAGGTTACTTTTGCGGATCGACCACCAACTTTTGGATAATGATTTTCGCTCATATTCTTCAAATGAAATATAATAAATCATTGTACTTAAATTTTTTTGATGATGGTTCAAAATAAACATAATGAGAAATATATAGATCTTTTGTCTCTTCCAGGTGAGTATTCAAAACTCGATCAAACACTCGAAGCATCCTTTAAGATCCTAGAATACGCATCGAAAAGAAGGCACACTCTTTTTCATACTCCGACTTTATCAACCTTTGATGGGAAAAGAGTATCAACCCGAACAATGGTTCTAAGAGAATTCGACCCTGAAAAACGATTAATCAGATTTCATACTGATTTTAGATCTATAAAGATAGGTCAGCTTAAAAAAGATTCTCACGCCGCAGTACACGGCTATGATCCAAATTTAAAAATCCAAATCAGATTCGATGGAAAAATAAACCTTCATCATAATGATGAAGTAACCAAAGGATCTTGGGAGCTATCAAAAGAGATGTCAAAAGAATGCTATTTTGTAGGCGGTCCTCCCGGCACACGGATTGATGATCCTTCTGGGTACGATCCTTCAACATTTGATTTTGATTCTCTCAATGGTTTTGAAAACTTTTGCGTGCTTGTGTTCCAGTTTGAATCCATGGAGTTCCTATACTTAAAAAAAAGTGGCCACAGGAGAGCCATTCATAATTGGACTACAGGAAAACATCGATCTTCGTGGTTGATTCCATAGACCAATATGAGCAAGAATGAAATATCGAATTTATGAAGGTTGTTGAATAATCATGAGTAATTCATATGCACTAATCACAGGTGGATCATCTGGCATTGGTTTTGAGATTGCAAAGAATCTTGCTGAGCGAGGCTTTAATATTGTCTTGGTTTCAAGAAATGAAAAAAATCTTCAAGATTGCTGCAGGCTGCTAACAGAGAATTACGCAATCTCTGCTGACTTTATTTCGAGTGACTTAGCAAACAAAGAATCTCCAAGCCATATTTACAAAACCACACAGGAGAGGGGATACAATATTGAGATTCTTATAAACAATGCTGGCTATGGCATAGCATCGCCTTTTCATGTGACATCATTGGAAGATGAAGAGAGGTTTATCAGAGTATTGGCAACGTCTGTGATCAGTCTTACTAAATTATTTGTCAGGGATATGGTTGAAAAGAAAGCGGGTAAAATTATGATTGTTTCTTCGGTCGCAGCATTTGCTCCACCATCTGCGATCCAAGTTCTTTATGGTCCAATTAAAACATTCATGAATCGTTTCAGTGATGCAATGAATTCTAGTTACAATCATATCGGGATTACATCTACGGCTCTCTGCCCCGGTTTCACAGTGACAAATTTCCATACCGCAAGTAATGTTCAACAAATGATGGACGATGTGCCTGCATTCATGAAATTCAGTTCCGAGCAAATTGCAAAAGAGGGGGTGGAGGCGATGTTCAAGGGCAAACCTTTATGCGTGCCAACAAAAACCTATAAATTCTTGGTGTTTCTTCTCAGGGCCACACCCAATTGGTTCATTAGACTATTGGAAAATACATTGGCACCCGGAAGATACGAAAAGAAAATCTGAAATGAATAACTGGGCAAGAAATATGCTTTTAATTGCACCAGTTCTCATCCTTATTGCTTGTTCATCAACCGAAAAACAAAATCAAAGCGTCATTGATGGTTACTCGGAGGAACTCATTGATGAGGCCGCAAATCATTACCGAATAGTGTATGAAGGTTCACAATGGATAAACAAGTCAGATGCTGAAGCACAAAAAGTTGTGGACTATTCACTATTGAGGTCTGCAGAACTATCGATGGAAAACAATTATCCTTTTTTTGTGATCCTTTCCAATGACTCTGAGACAAAGGTAATTATAAAAAATGAGCCTGATTGTGAATTGATTGAGGATCGCAGCTTGAACAAAAAGAAATGCATGAGGTATAAATCGATCGGTGATCTAACCTCAGCCTTTCTTAAGGATCCAATTGAGGTAAAACCAGGAACGAATATTATTAAGGAAGGAACCTATATGGACAAAGCCTTATTTTCTTCCATCAACGTCTATAGAGTCATTACCAGAAGATACAACTTGGATAGATCAATCCATCGCTTCCAAGAGCAAAGATCCGTGCCTGACCATATGATATCGGTTGATCCATCAAGGCAGTCTCATGTCAGGGATACACCAGCAACGACCAATAATTAAGATAATCTGTGTAGGCTGATCATTCATAATGATATTTACTCTTATAATCAAAAAGGCTATTTGAAGAGAGGTTTACTGGTTGTCCACAAATACATATTTGACTGCATTAGATCTATTGACAGCTTTTTCAGGCGATAGAGCTAAGAAGTTTGAGCAATTCTTTCAGTTCTCTAATGAAAATAAGATAGTTGATGTTCAAATCTATGCTGTTGGAACTGAGGATACCAACGTTCAATATTCCTCTAAATGGGGTGTTTGGAAGCAGACCAATAATATCTTAAGAATTAAGACAAAAGATGGGTACGAGGGGATATCTGGTGTCACATCTAATATTGAGGGCGAATTTACTGATAAACATCTATTGGAATTGGAAAGTATAGCCTCTGTATTACTTGATATTGAGTCATTGGATCCTCTTGAAGTTGAAAAGTTAATTAAAATACATAAACCGGATTTGAGCGATGAATCTCTATCCAGCATCGATATAGCCCTCTGGGACTTGGCAGCCCGAAAAGCATCTGTCCCTCTCTATAAAATACTTGGCGGAGAAAGAGACTCAATACAAGCTTATGCGAGCCTGCCATTTTATGATTCACTCCCTGATTACATCAAGGCTGTCAATGAATATTCAAAATTAGGTTTATTGGTTTTTAAATTCCATGCCTGGGGTTTGATCAAAGAAGATTCAAAGCTCATAAATATAATACAAAAAGAATTTGCTGAGACACGTTATAGATTCATGCTTGACTTGGAAGGAGAGTATGACTTTGATGAAGCACTCAAGTTGGGACAGATAATGGATGAAAATTTATTTATTTGGCTTGAAGCACCGATTGATGAAGGGTTACTAGAGCAATATAGAGATCTCAGAAGTAGGGTTAAAATACCAATCACAGCAGATGGATTTAACATGTATAGTCCTGATTTTATCAAACAAGGCATAGAGATAGGTTCTTGGGATGCGGGTAGATTTGATGCCACTACTATCGGTGGTATTTCAAAGGCATTGGAACTCCTTATAATTTCCAATGACGCCAATCTTCCAATCGAAATTCAGAGTTGGGGCCACTCATTGGCTCAGGCAGCCAACCTTCATTTAATATTTGCCAATAAACGAACCAGATACTTTGAAATCCCAATGCCGAAGGAGGCATATGAGTTTGGTATGAGGAATGGTATTTTATTCAAAGATGGAGAGGTATATGCAACCATGGATCATGGATTGGGTATCAACGTAGATTGGGATAAGCTCTCTACAGCGGATTATTTCATTAAAACTAGAGGTTAATCATTTGAGCAGAATTCTTAGAAGGGATTTTATTAACGGATCACTTGTCATTGCTGGAACTTCGTTGCTTCCTCTTAAGTATTCCAATCAGGCTCTATGGGCCGCACTTGAAGAATCTTACTACCCACCAGCCTTCACCGGACTTCGCGGCAGTCATCCCGGTTCTAATGAACACGCTCACAGTCAGGCTCTGACAAACAAAATAGACTGGGGATCAACTACCGATCTAAAGGAAAAATATGATCTGGTTGTTGTAGGCGGAGGGATCAGTGGGTTATCGGCAGCTTATTTCTATCAGCAGTTGCATGGAAGAGACAAAAAGATTCTTATTCTTGATAATCATGATGATTTTGGGGGCCATGCTAAGCGCAACGAACATAATATTAACGGTGATACTAGATTGGGCGAAGGCGGCTCAGAGTCGTTTGAATATCCGCATGAATTCAGTGAAGTAGTCCTCGATCTTTTGGATGATCTAGGTGTTGATATGGAACGTTTTAAAACTGCCTATGACAGTGATTTCTTCAAGAGACATAATCTAGGTGCTGTTACATACTTTAATAAGAAAAAATTCGGCGAAGACAAAGTTGTTAGACATCCTTTTTGTGATTATCCAGGTTTTATTGAAGGATTGATGCGACCAAAGTTATCCAATGAGGATGCCTCAGAGCAAGCACCATTAAGTGAAACAGGTAAGAAGCAATTACTGACAGTGCTTAACAGTAATCTGAATACACTCAATATTCCTAAAAGTGAATGGCAGCAATATATTCGCTCTAACTCTTACTTCGATTATCTAAAAATAACCTTAGGTGTGGATGATCCAGGCGTCCTTAGAATGGCTAGAAATTCAGTTGTTGATTATGGAGGGACTCCAGAACTGATGAGTATTGCAGGAGCATTGGAGAGCGGAGCACTGGGTCTAGATTATTTTGCATGGAAAGATGCTCTCGAAGAGGTTGGATTGGATGGAGGATATATCGAGAATAAAGATACATATAACGTAGAGAAACCCTTCATTCATCATTTCCCAGATGGCAATGCCACAATCGCCCGTATGCTTGTAAAAAAGATGATACCCAATATAGGCTCTGGAGAAAATGTAGAAGAAATTATTTTGTCTAAGTTTGATTATGCTCAATTAGATAAGTCAGATAATTGCACCAGAGTTAGACTCAACAGCACCGTTGTTAATGTTGAGCATGGTGGTGATCCTTATAGTTCGAGCGATGTTTTTATTAGATATATTAATGATAATAAGTCATATCAGGTCACAGGCAAAAACGTAGTGATGGCTTGTTACAATATGATGATCCCTTATATCGTTCCAAATCTTCCCAAAAAACAGGAGATGGCATTACGAAAATTGACTAAGATTCCATTGCAGTTCACAACTGTAGGCTTGAGAAATTGGAGAGCGATGAAAGAGATGGGCATTGGTATGGCCATGTCACCTGGAAATATACATCAGGCAGTGGGTATGGACTTTCCAATCAGTATGGGAGGTTATGAATATACAAAGTCCCCAGATGATCCTTGTATCCTTCATATGAGATCTTGTTTATTGGGAGAAACAGTTGGAGCTCCTGAAATTGATCAATATCGTGAGGCTAGATACAGAATGTTAGGCATGACATTTAGTGACTATGAGCTTGAGATAAGAGAGCACTTGGGTGGAATGCTGCCCAAAAATATCTTTGATTTTGATAGAGATGTCGTGAGTATCTCTGTTAATCGTTGGGCTCACGGTTATTCATATGGCAACCCGGGAAAAATTGGAAGACAACCCTTTGGAAGAATAACAATTGCGAACAGTGACTCCGTTAATAGTTCACTTTTGCATAGAGCAATTGAGCAGGCATGGAGAGCTGTAAAAGAATTAGGCTAGGCGATGATCATTCATCCACCAAGTACTCAGAAGCAAGCGCTCTTAATTCATCAGACATTTTAACTGACTGACGAGTTTCTAAATCAAAGAGCACACAAATTACTTGGAGCGAGGCTGCAACTTCATTATTGCCAAGATTTTTCATTTCATAAGAAATCGTGATTGATTTATTGCCAATCTTTGTAAGAATTCCTTCAATCTCTAGTAAGTCACCTGCAGAGACTTCTGCTTTATAGTCAATAATATGTTGGACATCTGCCCAGGCAATTTTATTTTCCTTATCGCTTGAACCGGTCCATCCAAAGACTTTGTAGAGCATATGATAAGCCGCATCATCAAACATCGCGACATAATGGCGAGTGGTCATGTGACCTAGAACGTCACACATCCATGGATGGGCGACACTTTTTTGAACCAGAACCATAACTTTCTCCTATGAAGTCTTTTTTAAGCCAAGTGTTTTTCTGGCTTCAGAAGGTGTTTGGATTGAGCAGCCCATAAGCTGAACAATGTCACAGGCTTTTTCTACCAATTGTGCATTCGACGCAAAAACACCTTTTTCTAAATAGAGATTGTCCTCGAGTCCGACACGAACATTTCCACCCAAAAGTACAGCTTGGGCTACCATGGGCATTTCTGTTGCACCAGTTCCGAATCCTGCCCAGTTGCAGTCATCTGGCAGGGCTTCAACCATGGCCTTAAATGAAGCTGTGTTGGCTTCTGAGGCCCAACGGATACCCAAACAGATTTGGAACAACGGCGGATCATCCAGCACCCCTTTATCGATGAGATGTTTGGCAAAAGATAAGTGCCCAAGATCAAAGACTTCCAGTTCTGGTTTTACTCCAATCTCTTGAAGTCTCTTGGCACCTTGTTCAAGCATATTTGGTGTTGATATGTATACATAATTACCTTCAGCATAATTGAATGATCCACAATCAAGAGAGCAAATTTCTGGCAATAGTTCTTCAACATGTATCATGCGTTCCATCATTCCAACGCAGTCTGTGTTGTCACCTAAGCTCATTGGATTTTCATCTGGACCTAGAAATAAGTCGCCACCCATACCAGTGGTGAGATTAATAATGATATCGACATCACTTTCTCGAATCCGTTCAACCACCTCACTGTACAAATCAATACGTCGGCTCGGTTTACCGGTCTCAGGTTCTCGAACATGAATGTGTGCAATTGAAGCTCCAGCTCTTCCTGCTTCAATAGCAGCATTAGCAATTTCTTTAGGAGTTACCGGAATAGCAGGATGCTTTCCAACAGAATCACCCGAACCTGTAACAGCACAAGTCACAATAACATTACGGTTCATTGATGGGCTTCTTGAAATTTCATTTGATTGAACACAATACTCTATTTGGTACCTTATTATGATTATATCAAGTTATCCGGATCATGCATCATACCCCCAATTTAATTCACTGTTCCAGACTTTCTAGGACCAGGAAAAAATCTATTTGTTTGTTTTTGGTATTTTTTATAATCAGGTCTTTTTTTAAGAGAATAGTATTCTGATGGCACAGCTCCAGTTAAATAAACTAATGCTGTATACATTGCTATAGAAGCATATAAAAGGCTTAATCCTAACAATAGCCACAATTCAGACCCTTGTAATGCTAACCAAGATGGAATTGCAGCTATGATTAACCCATTCCATACCATCCATTCAGAAAAATAATTAGGATGTCTAGAGTATTTCCATAAACCAACATTACAAACTTGAAGGTGATTTCCTGCACGTTTCATTTTTCTGAGAAAGTGAATTTTCTGATAATCGGCAATAGATTCCATCACAAATGCTAGAAACCAAATCATAAAACCTACTATTTCTAATATTGCAAATTCTTGATTATTATTTGATCCAATAATAAAGATTGGTAACGCTAAAATTGATGCATTCGCTAAACCTTGAGAAATAGCATCTACCTGTAAGGCCAGAGAGGTATTTGTTTTACCTCTTTTTTTCCATATAATTCGTTGATATTGGTACCTAGGCAATTCTTTTTTCAAGAAGCCTAATCGCCACATATTAAGCGCAGCCAAACCCATACGAAGCCCAACTAATATTATTGCTCCACTAACAATAAAAGAACGTAACCAATAACCTTCACTGTAAAATAAGTTAATAGCACCAAGCCAAACTAAGCCCCAAGGCCAGCCAATATCTACATAGCTCATTCGTCCAGTTCGCCAAATTGGTATGCAGACAACTAGTGTGAAAATAACGAATTGTCCCAAGCTATTTAAAAGGGCTAGGTTAAAAAATGTTTTAGAAGAAAAAATTAGAGCTATTCCCAGCAAGAAAGGATAAAGGGGACGAAAATAATTCATATCTGTAATTATAGTTAAAGAGAATCAGTTAATTTTAGTTATTTCTAACTTTTGCGACTACAAGAGTTTTTTCTTAATTTCTCTGAATTGATTGAAAACCTTTGAGGTAAGGATAGAATAGGGTTCTTAAAGTTTTAGGAGAGGTGGCAGAGCGGTCGAATGCGGCGGTCTTGAAAACCGTTGACGGGTTAAACCGTCCGGGGGTTCGAATCCCTCCCTCTCCGCCAGAGCTTCCAAAGCCATACAAATACAACAAATTTAAAAAAAGTTATAATCTGGCTATGATAAATTATTCTGTAGATAAATGGATATAAGTGAACCAGTTCGTTACTTAGGAAAAGTTGATGTCGAAGCACTGACTCAATGCATCCTTTCACAAGATTCAAGCGCTTGGAGAGAGCAATTAATCCGACAGCAAACATATGAAGTTCACCAAGATACCGAATCAATTGTGATGTTGTTCTGTGATGAAGAGTGGCCAGATGGTGATGTACATCGTGAGGTCGGCTGGGAACGATTAGCGAGTGTGGCAATGCCATTAATCAATGATGTTATTGAGACACATTATAAACCAGGAGGTATCGTATTGAGGGCAATGGCAGCAAAGTTAAAAGCCAGTGGACGGATCAATCCTCATATAGACGCTCTCAAATCCTTTCATATGGGGCATCGAATACATCTACCAATAACAACCAATGATGCTGTTCGATTTATGATTGAAGGAAAACCATACAAATTTGAGGTTGGCAAAGCTTATGAAATCAATAATCAGAAGTCACACAGCGTCATGAATCTGAGTAAAGAAGATCGTATTTCATTCATTTTTGATTATGTTCCACACAATTTAATTAAATCAGAATAAATCTATAGATTTATATGAATCAGCCAACCACTGACAAAGATCAAAGCATCAAACAAGCGATTGGTTTCCTGCGTTCAAATAGACCTTTGAGAGCAGAAGAGGTTTGCCGTAATTATTTAAATGATAGTCCAGGATGCATTGAACACCTGAGGTTACTCAGTCACGCACTCATGAAGCAAGATCGTCTCTCAGAGGCAGAGGAGAAACTCCGTTTTGCCGTATCTTTGTCACCAAAATACCCTCAACTCTATGAGGATTTAGGGAGTGTGTTTGCTATGCAATCACGTTTTGATGAGGCCATCCCACAGTTTCAAGAGGCCATAAAACTTCAACCTTCGCTGCCACTGGCGCATAAAAAACTCGGGCATGCATTGGCCGCAATGGGTCGAGGCGAAGAGGCCGATGAACAATATCAAACATACATCGAAAGCAATCCAAATAGACAAGCCGTGATGGAAGCAGCAGATCTTCTTAACGATGAAAAAGTTGAGGAGGCAATTTCTATTTTGAAAGAGGTGCTTAAAAATTCACCCAATGATGTAAATGCAATGAGGTATTTGGCTCGTGCATATCGACAAAGTGAAAATAATTTACAGGATGCTGAAGCATTACTCAGATCTGCTGTTCAACAAGCTCCAGATTTCACACCTGGATGGTTTGATCTTGCATCATTATTAATGAGAGACAAAGTAATGGAAGCCATCACTGCTTATAAAAAAGTAATTGAACTTGATCCTAAAAATGCTGCTGCATGGGGCGGACTTGGAAGCGCATATGGATTGGCGATGTATCCTGATGAAAGCGCTAAGGCATATGCGAAATCTATTGAACTCAAACCCGACGTTCCAAATGTTTTACTGGGCCATGGCCATGCCCTCAAGACATTAGGCCATCATGATGATGCTTTGGATGCCTACCGAAATGCAATCAAAAATAAGCCCGATTTCGGGGAAGCATATTGGAGCATGGCAAATCTCAAAATATTTGAGTTTAAAGATAGTGAAGTCGACTCTATGTTAAAACAACTTGAAGATGAGAATTTGCCAGAGAATGAAGAAATACATTTTCGATTTGCAGTTGGTAAAGCATTTGAAGATAAAAAAGATTATCCCAAAGCTTGGCACTATTACCACACAGGAAATCAAAAACAGAGAACAACTGTTGACCATTTTCCAGTTGAAATGGAAATGCGTTACAACCTAATCAAAGAGGTTTTTAATCAGAACTTTCTTAAAGATCGTTCCAATTCTGGTCATGATTGTCCTGATCCAATTTTAATCATTGGATTGCCAAGATCTGGATCCACACTCGTAGAGCAAATACTGGCTAGCCACAGTCAAGTGGAAGGAACATCAGAGTTACCCATTTTGGGTAATATTGCAGAATCAATAGGACAGCACCGAACCGATGGAATCAGATATCCAAAAGCCGTCTTAGAGCTTCGTGATAAAGACTTGCATGCTTACGGTAAGCAATATATCGATGAAGCACAGCGGCACCGCATCACAGATAAACCTTTTTTTACAGATAAATTACCCAATAATTTTCCTCTCGTTGGACTATTAAGCCTGATTCTACCAAATGCTAAGGTCATTAATGCGCGGCGTCACCCAATAGACAGTTGCTTGGGTGGATACAAACAATTATTCAGTAGGGGGCAGAACTTTACTTATGACATGTTAGATTTGGCACACTACTATCAGCAGTACGATGCCATGATAAAACATTGGCATAAGGTGCTACCGGGTAAAATCTTAGATGTACATTATGAAGAGACAGTCCATGATGTAGAGTCTCAAGTCAAACGAATATTGGATTTCTGCAGTCTTCCATTTGAGCAAAGCTGTGTTGATTTTCATCAGACAGATCGGGCTGTTAAAACAGCAAGTTCAGAACAGGTTAGGCAGCCGATCTATAAAGGAGCACTTGGCACTTGGCGTCACTATGAAGAATTTTTAGGATTATGGAAAGAACAACTTGGCGAGATAATCGAAGAATTGCCAAATGTCTCAAAGCGTGCCGGATTAGACTAAGGATCTTAATTTAACTGTAAGGCCAAACTTCCAATCCATGGATTGCATTTCGAACATCATCGCTCAACTGAACGGAGGCCAGTGTCTTATTTTTGGCAAGATCATGCAATGTGACAGTTGATGGCGAAGACCCACCGGCCACCAAAGAATTAGAAATATTGCAGAGACCCCTAGCAAACCCAGGTCTTGCTAGTCTTTTATCTAGAGTGATGTTCGTTAACTTCTCTGGATCATATTTTGGCACATGCATTGCCCGATCTTCCTTGCCTTCGCCTCTGCCTGTGTAGCGAAGTACATCGGCCTCAGAATCATTAAATAAGACACCATCTCTAAAGGGCTGAGCATTATGAGTTCCTGGCGGTAACTCCACAGCCATATTGACCGACTTGCCATTAAAATGAAGCATTCCTCCAGATCTTAATCCAGAGACATACATTCCGTTATCACTACAAAAAACATTGTTAAGGTGTAATTTATTCAGCATCATTGGCCCACCTTCTTTTTGTGGATCAAAGATTGATGGATTATATTTGATGCCTTCTGTCCTTATATACATGCCCCAGTTAAAACATCGCTTATCTAGGTCAAATCCCAATATAGAATCAAATCCAGTTGAGGTCAGGTATAAGGTTCTATTGAATATATTGATTTCATGGCAATGTTTCAGGTACGGGTTCCGCCATGAGTCTATTAATTCAAAATCAGGCGTGTATTGGAATAATTCATCACTTGCTGCAATAAAGATTTGCTCTCCATCAAAAGCTATGCCTCTTAAGCCACGATCCCAGCCTCGGCCTTGCCAATCAATTCCCGAAGTATTCCAATCAATGGTTTGTTTGATCTTTTGAGTCTCAAAATCTATGACGTAGACTCCACCATGGCTTTGACCTTGTTGAGCACCTCTAACCACAGAACTGGCAATAAGCTTAACCATGCTAACTTATATAGCTGCTAGATTAATGCTATCTACCGAATGTTTTTCTTACGGTTAACCAAGTGGTTCTAGGTTGAGCCAAACTTCGCACATTGCGTTGTGAATTTGTGCCAAATAAATCGGTATAGCTATTGGCATTTGTATTCACAAAGCTATAGGTGGCTTGATCGAAAACATTGTCTATATACAGTGTCACATTCCAACCATCTCCAAGATTATCTAACCCAATAGAGAAATTACTATTATTGTGCGATGGTGAAATACCGTTTGTATCATTATCAATAATATTACCGGTTCTATTCCAGGATTCCGATTGATAGCTGATGCTGTAATAAACCCATAAATCTCCACCAGCGACATCTGGTTTTTCATAGGTAATGCCAATATAACCTGATCTATCAGGAGAGTTGGGCATCACCATATTATTGCGATACACATCACCTGCAGGCGAGACATATTCTTGTGTGAATTTTGCATCATTGAATATTGCGCTACCACTGATATTAAGGTTTTCTGTAATCTGATACTTAATATCCAATTCAAGTCCAGATGATTCAGCTGTTTCTGCGTTTACAGTTCCGCCTACCCACCATGGACCAACTCCGCCCCAATGAGCTATTTGCATATCTGACCATTCCATCAGGAAGTATTGAGCATTAAATTGCAATCGGTTATCCATCCAATTACTTTTAATTCCAACTTCATAATTATCCATATAGTCGGCATCAAATGTTTCCCCAACCTCACCGGTAGCCGCTGCACGGGGCGAATTAGTACCACCTATTCTGAAGCCTTGACTAAATAATGCATACACCATTTTATCGTCATCAATGTTATATGTGGCACTGAGCTTATAGAGAGTATCATCGGATTTACCTTCGCTATAAATGCTTCCGTTCGCTTCAATACCACCACCCGCAAATGGAGGCAGTCCCTCTGGGAACGCATCCCTATTGCGTGTCTCACGCTCAAATTCCGACCAACGCATTCCTGCACCTAGAGTTAGCTGGTCAGTCACGTCGTAACTGAATTCACCAAACAAGGCTGTTTGCTCAACGGAACGTTTGAACGTATCTGTATAACTCAGTGTCGTGTTGATGGGGCAGCTTACAAAGTCATAATAATTTGCATAGTAACAAGCCCAATAATTCGCATAATAAGCAGCATTAGTAGACATGTAGTCAGGGACCTCAGTGCCATAATACCATTCATCATAAACGTCTTCCCAATAGCCGCCCACCATCCATTGAAGCTTGCTTTCTCCCTTGGATACCAAGCGAACCTCTGCTGCTTGTCGTTCTTGATATTGATCATTAAAAGTCAATGCAAGGGCATAACCAGTGTCATATAGACCATAGCCATAATATGCATCTTTCCATTGAGTATAGGCATGATTGTCCCACTCATAAACTATGTCTCGATCATAATCTGTCAAAGTGGCTGATAGGTCAGCAAAGCCCAGATCGCCTTTAAATGTCAAAGCAGAAGATTGCCAATCATCATCTCGCATTTCCTTTATAAAGCGAGTTATTTTATAGTCACCAATGCTTGGATCCGTATCCCAGCTGCCTTCAAGTTCACTGTTTTCAGTTACATGACTCAGTAATGCCGACCAATCCTCAGAAATGTTCCATAATAAAGCAACTCTTCCACCAGTTACATCATAGGTGTTAAAGTCATCTTCAACGATATCTGCATTGTCATAGCTTCCACTGAAGCTACTGCCTAGAACATTATCAACATAACCTCCATCGCTGGAGCTGTAACCCACCACTCGCATGCTTAAAACATCATCGACTAATGGGATATTCATATATCCATTGACATCGTAGCTGCTATCGCCATTTTTTATGGCTCCATAAGACGTTTCAACCTGACCATAATATCCACTGTGATCTGGTTTGTTGGTGATCATACGGAGCGTTCCTGATTGAGATGTAGAGCCAAACAGAGTCCCTTGAGGTCCAGGCAATGCTTCAACTCTTTGCAAATCGATAGCTCTAACACTGACTTGTTGTGAGCTGGTGGTCATTGGTTGTTCATCTAAATATAAAGCTACAGTACTATCGACATACCATGTATATGCATCCTGTGAAATGCCTCGCATTACTAAATCATTTTGGCCGGGACGTTCAGCAGTAAGGACTACGCTTGGCAAAGCCTTCACATAGTCAGCCATACTTTTGATTCCCATCTTCTCCATATCTTCAGTCGATAGAGCCATGATCGCTTGACCAACGTCCTGAAGATTTAGCTCACGTTTTGTGGCGGTTACTATGATTTCTTCAAGTGCAGCGTTATTTGACTCTTGAGCCAAGCTGTCTTGAAAAGTCATCGCTGGGATAGATAGTGCTGCTGCAACAGCAGATGCTACTGCTTTATTGGGTTGTTTATTGCTCATTTATTCCCCTCATTTAAATAAAAATAAACTTCATCTACTACGATGCCAAAGTCAGAAAAGGATTTCAAACTATATGATGTTTATTTTTAAATCTAAGTCAATTGCTTAAGGATATTTACGGATTCTGATATAAATAATCAATGGACAAAAAAGAAAAAACTAAGAATGGCCTATACGAGTACTTTTATGAAGGTGATCACTCAGATCAGATTAAATGGAGGGGGGAATATAAAGACGGCTTAAAACATGGTTTGGTAGAAGCGTTTCACCGGAAGAATGGCTATTTGATTCGAAAAGAATTATGGAAAGAGGGAAAAGAAGAGGGCACATGGGAACAATTTGATGAGGACACAGGGAAGCTGACTAGTAAAGGGATATTTGTTAATGGCCAACAAAAAAGTGCTGAGTGGTTTTTTGAAAATGGTCAGTTGGAAATAAGAGGGGAATTTAAAAATAACATCCAAGACGGTATTTGGGAGTATTTTTATGAGAGTGGCCAATTAGCTTATAAGGGCGAATTTACGAAAGGTAAAGAAAATGGATTATGGCAGGGATTTCATGATAACGGTGTGTTGCTTTATTCTGGGCATATGTCAAATGGTCAATCCGAGGGACTTTTCGAGTGGTTCCATGACAATGGACAATTGGAACGTCGTGGTAATCACAAAAATGGCAAGCTTACGGGTCATTGGGAATACTATGATAGAGATGGTCAGGTGATAGAGGTAAAAGCATTCAAAAACGGAACAGAGACGGATGTTAAATGAGCC
>Ga0206683_10000310_pt1 | contig 36751 bp, 37 predicted proteins | sample M280m12015metaG_FD_155483 | JGI IMG/M metagenome (GOLD analysis project Ga0206683, IMG submission 155483) | Ammonia-oxidizing marine archaeal communities from Monterey Bay, California, United States - M2 80m 12015 | ecosystem: Environmental > Aquatic > Marine > Intertidal zone | place: USA...
ACTTTATAGTTGATATTACGTATTATTTTATTGACCCAAGAATTAGACTTAAAGAAGAGAGTAACTAATAATGATTTTAAAAATATTTAATAAGTTTTATGATACCGATATTGGTTACAGTTTTTTTAATTCAAAAATTGCGGTTATTTCATCTAGTATTTTTTTTGTTATATTCCTTTGTTCATTTTTTGCTGGAATAGTTGCTCCCTATAATCCTTTCGATCCTGCAAGTGTTTCTTTAATGGATGCTTTTACTCCACCAATTTGGTCTGAGGGAGGGAGTTCAGGTTTTCTTCTTGGAACAGATCAACAGGGACGAGATATGTTTTCTACCATGATATATGGTTCAAGAATCTCTCTTATTGTTGGTTTTGCTTCAATTTTTTTTGCTATGACCTTAGGAGTTTTTTTAGGCATTACAGCAGGCTATATTGGAGGAAGGTATGAAATCATTATTATGCGTATAACCGATGTGCAATTAACTATCCCAACTATTTTAATGGCCTTACTTGTTGATGGAATAGCTAGAGCGGTTATATCAAGATCAATGCATGATGAGATGGCAATGTATGTTTTAATTTTTGCAATTGGTATTTCGGAGTGGCCACAGTTTGCAAGAGTTACTAGAGCATCTACTCTAGTTGAAAAAAATAAAGAATATATATCAGCTTCAAGAATTATTGGTCTTTCTAATATGATAATTATGTTTAAGCATATACTACCCAACATATTAAGACCCATTTTAGTAATTGCAACTATTGGTTTGGCCTTAGCAATTATTACTGAATCTACTTTAAGTTTTTTAGGAGTAGGAGTTCCTCCTACGACACCTTCGCTTGGTACACTCATTCGATTTGGAAATAATTTTTTATTTTCAGGAGAATGGTGGATAACATTTTTCCCAGCAATATTTCTTGTTGTTTTAGCTTTGTCTATCAATCTTTTAGGGGATTGGATGAGAGATGCATTAAACCCAAAATTAAAAAAAAGATGAGTTTATTAGAAATTAAAAATTTAAATATTACTTACAAAACAAGGAAAGAAACAATCGTTGCAAGTAGTAATGTCAATTTTACTTTAGAAAGAGGAGAAATATTAGGTATTGTTGGTGAGTCTGGATCAGGTAAATCAACTATAGCTAATGCAATTATAAATTTAATTGATCCACCAGGAGAGATCACTAGTGGATTAATAAAATTTGATGATACTGAATTACAAAACAATGAAGAAATTATTCGTAAAATCAGAGGAAGAAAAATAGGTTTTGTTTTTCAAGATCCACAAACTTCATTAAATCCACTTTTTAAAATTAAAGATCAATTAATTGAAACCATTCAAACACATTTAAATTTATCTTATGATGCAGCTCTTACAAAATCTATAAATCTTCTTGAGGAGGTTGGAATAGAGAATGCACGTAAAAGAATAGAAGATTATCCCCATCAATTCAGCGGAGGTATGCGTCAAAGAGTTGTCATTGCTTTAGCAATCAGTTGTGAACCAGACTTAATAATAGCAGATGAGCCAACAACAGCTTTAGATGTAAGTATTCAGTTTCAAATTTTATCATTATTGAAAGAACTTACAAAAAAAAGAAACCTTGGAGTTATAATTATTACTCATGACATGGGTGTAATAGCAGAAACAACAAATAAAGTTATTGTAATGAGACATGGTGTTATTGTTGAACAAGGAAATACCAAAGATTTATTAACTCAGCCAAAATCTACTGAAGCTCGCAGTCTTGTTATATCTGTTCCACCTACAAATAAAAAAATTAATAGATTTAAGCTTATCAGTCCTGATGGGAAGGAAATTACTTCCAGCTCAGCAAATTTGACAAAAAATATAATTAAGACCTGGGGGATAAGAGAAAATACTAACAAAAAACTATTAAATTTCTCTAATGTATCAAAAGTATTTGATGATCATTTTATTTCATCTTCTAAAAACCTTATTGATTTAAAATCTGTGAGAGCGGTTAATGATGTATCGTTTGAATTATATGAGGGAGAAACATTGGGTTTAGTAGGAGAATCAGGATCAGGAAAATCAACTATTGCTAAAATAATTACAGGTCTTGTAAAACCTTCCTCAGGTGAAATCGAATATGATAACTTTTCACTTTATAATTCAAAAAGAAAATATCAAATTGCTAAAAGTAGAGGACAAATACAAATGATCTTTCAAGATCCTTATTCTTCTTTAAACCCTAGATTTAAAGTAAAAGATATCATTGCTGAACCTTTAAAATTTTTTCAAAAAAAAATAACGAAGAGTGATTTAAATCAAAATATTTATGATTTAATAGATATAGTTGGGATGACCAGAAAATCATTAGATCGTTATCCTCATGAATTTTCAGGAGGTCAAAGACAAAGAATTTCTATTGCCAGAGCTCTTGCAACCAGACCTAGGTTATTAATATGTGACGAGCCAACATCAGCTTTGGATGTAAGTATTCAAGCACAAATACTTAACCTATTAAAAGATATTCAGGATGAACTTCATTTAACAATGTTGTTTATAAGCCATGATTTACCTGTAATTAGACAAATGTGTAACAGAATAGTGGTTTTAAAAAATGGAATTGTTTGTGAAACTAATGAAACTGAAGAACTTTTTAATAACCCCTCACATGTATATACAAAAGAATTAATAAGCTTAATGCCAAAAATAGAATCAATAGTTTAAGTTTTTGAAATTTGAATATTTTATTGACAATTATTAGAATTCCCAGAATTTTCAAATTCTGTAATAACATATTCAATAAAATCTTTTGTATAGTTATTCAATTTATTTTTTTTAGAAACTAGAATACCTACTTTATTATTTAAAAATAATTTATGGTTTATTTTTTTAAAAATTAATTTTTTACTTTCAATTTCTTTTACTGACCCTACACTGGTAAAAAAAGTAAGAGAATTATTATCATCAATTAAGTAGTTTTTTATAAAAGCAAATGAATTAGATATTAAATTTGGGTTAATTGAAAAAAGTTTTTCACCAACCTCTCTTTGAATTGAATTCCAAAACGTAACTGTACCAGGATGAAAGATTAAAGGAAATTTTAAACAATCTTCTAATAATATTTCACTTTTGTTAGCCAGTAAATGTGTTGGTGAACATAAAACTCCCATAGGAAAATTACATAAATATACTGCCTTTAAAGTTTTAGGTATATTTTTGGCAAAAGAAATACCAAAGTCAGTTTTATTTGTAATTAGGTTGTCAATTATTGCTTCTGGTTGTCTTGAAGATATTTTTATTTTTACGTCAGGATATTTTTTTCTAAATTTCGAAATAATAGGGGATAAAAATTGAACTGCAAATGTTTCTCCCGTGGAAATGTTTATTTCTCCTTTAGTGCTTGATTTATTTTGTTTTAAATCTGATAAAAAATTTTGATTTATTTCATTTTGTACTGCTAGATGATCAAATAATAACTTTCCTTCATTTGTGAGATCGAGTCCCCTTGCATTCCTTATAAACAATTTAGTTTGAAGTTTATCTTCAAGTTTTTGGATTTGTCTTACAATTGCAGATGAGTTAATATTTAATGTTTGAGAAGCTTTTCGTATTGAGCTATCCAAAGCTGATTGATAAAAATATCTGTATTCAATTGAATGCATGATTTCTTTATAATTAAGTGATGAGAATATGTCATCACAAAATTGATTTTATTTATCTTTAGACATCATATATTCTCTGATAAATTGAATAAATATATGGATTATAGGGAAAGAGCTAAACTGAATCAAGATAAATCAATACGCATTAAACATATGGCATTTGCTGTTAAAAGTGTTGATAATTCACTACTAAGCTTTCAATCATTATTATCAGTCTCAGAGAAAACAGAAAAAGTAATTTGGGAAAAAGCAGAAACCAAAGTAGCTATTTTTTATATTAACGATATTGAATTCCAACTATGTGAGTCACTAAATAAAGATGGTCGTTTTACAAATTGGATTGAAAAATATGGAGAAGGGCTCCATCATATTTGTTATGAAGTTGATGATATAAAAAAATCTATTGACCATGCAAAAAAACACAATGCTAAATTAAGAATTTGTGAAGCATGTAATGTTTATGGTAGTCATGCTCATCCAGAAGGTTTTGTTGCTTTTTTAGATGATGAAGTTGCTGGAACGGAAATTGAATTTATGCAAGTTTATTCTGAAGATGAACTTAAAAAATACAACATAACTGGAATTTAAAATGAATGAAATAATTGAAATAGGCACTGCCAAAGCAAATCCTGGCACAATTGCTGAAGGAAAAATGATTGTTGAAACATTAGCTGGTGGTGGAGATATTGCTATCCCAGTTACTATTATGAATGGCATAAATGATGGACCATGTTTCTGGATAAATGGAGGTATACATGGTGATGAACCAGAAGGTATATTAACTTGTTCACTATTAAAAAAATCAATTGATCCTAAAAATTTATCAGGATCAGTAATCCTTGTGCCAGTTATAAATGTTCCAGCAATGGAGGCTGCAGAAAGAGGAAACCCTCTAGATACTTTTTCTTATGACATGAATAGAATATATCCTGGAAGAAAAGATGGTTATTTTAGTGAGAGAATCGCTCATATTCATAAAGAGTGGATGGTTAAATTTGCTGATATGGAAATTTCTATTCATTCTGGAGGAAGTCATTCGTATTTAGCAGAAGCAATGTTTGCAGCTACGGATGAAAAAACTCAAGAACTTTCAAGAGCGATGGGAGAGGATTGGAGAGTATGTTTATATTCTAATGTAACGTCAAAAAGCCCAATGGCTGTTATGTCAGAAAATGGGAAACCTGCTTTAACTGTTGAGCTTGGTGGAAGATCAGCAACAGGTCCTGGAAAATTTTTAGAAGTGGGAAACAAGCTTCATAAAGCTTGTGTAAACATTATGACTCACTATAAAATGATAGAAGGTGTCCCGCATTATCCGTCCTTAAGACAGAAAGGATATCAACAGGCATTACTTGCTCCAAAAAGTGGAATATTTCTTTCAAATCCAAAAATAAATTTTTTAACTATGATGAAAAAAAACGATCTTATAGCAACTATTATTAATTATCAAGGTGAGGAAATTTCTAAAATTATGGCTCCTGAAGATGGCATGATATTTGGGTTAAGAGCTTTACCAAATGTTACTATTGGTGAGTGGTGTTGTTTTTTTGCGATTATTGAAGGTGAGTGGTAAAAAATGTCAGAAATTGAAATGACTTTAGTTAATTCGGATAATGTAAAAAAATTTGTTTTGAACTCATTTAAAGCAATGGGCTTGAAAGAAGAAGATGCAAAAATATTTACTGATGCTTTAATGTTTTCCGAGTTACGTTTCCATTCTGGTCAAGGTCAAGGAGTTCAAAGAATTACAACATATTATAAAAGAATAAATAATAATGAAGTTAATATAAATTCTGATTTTGAAATTTTAAAAGAAAGTTCTTCTTTAGCATTAGTTGATGCAAAAAATGGAATTGGAACAGTCCAAGCTTCTAAATGTATGGATTTAGCAATCAGTAAAGCAAAAAAAGAAGGGATAGGAAAAGTTATTATTAAAAATTCAACGCATTTTGGATCAAGTTCAGTTCATGCAGTAAAAGCAACACAACAAAATTGTATCGGAATTGTTTACACTAATGCTGGACCAGAAATGGCCGCTTGGGGATCAAAAAGTGGGGGTGTAGGAACAAATCCATGGGGTATATCATGCCCTACTGATAGAGGGTTCCCTCTTATTTTAGATATTGCTCTTACTACCGCAGGTAAAGGTATGATGCGATGGCATGAAAGAGAAGGTATCTCAATGCCAAATGATTGGGCATTAACTAAAGATGGACATGAAACAACTGATCCTTCAGAAGCTATGAATGGTTTTCTTTTGGGTATTGGAAAATATAAAGGTTATGGATTGTCATTTATGACAGACGTTTTAACAGGAGTAATTAGTGGAGGTGGATATGGTTTAATGCCTTATTCAGATCCTAAGAAATTGGATGTTTCCCATTCCTTGACTGCAATAAATATTGAGTGGTTTATGGAAATCACAGAGTTTAATAAGCGTATTGATGATTTTGTTGATACTTTAAAAAATTTACCGCTTAGACCAGGCTTTGAAGAAATATTAGTTCCAGGTGAAATTGAAAATAAAAGAGTTAATGAAAAATTAAGATCAGGCATTCCTCTTGACAATGAAGTAATAGAGTCTTTTAATGAGCTTGCTGCTAATTTAAAAATAGAAAAATTAAATTTAAATTAAAGATGAGAGAAAATATAATAAAACCGCTTAGTGGTAATTTTTATAAAGAAACTAAAAATAAATTATTAAATTTAATTGAAGAAAAAAATTTAGATGGCTTTCTTGTAACAAATCCTGCAAATATTTTTTACTTTACTGGTTTTTTTTATGTAACTAATGAAAGGCCATCAGGGTTTTACTTATCAAAAAATAATATCTCTAAATTATTTATCCCTTTATTAGAGAAAGAAAATGCTGAAAATTTACAAGTAAATGAAATTCATATTTACGAAGAATTTCCTGGTGAAACTAATCCATACACATTTATGGCAAATACAATATCTGAAAAAAAGATTGGAACAGATATTAAAAATACTGATATTTTAAATTTGATTAAAAATAACTTTGAAGAATTAAATCATAAAACAGGTATAGAAATGTTTAGATATGTAAAATTAGATGAAGAAATAAATTTAATTATTGAAGCAACAAAATATGCTGATCTCGCATTAGAATATTTAAAAGAATGCGCAAAGGAAATGATTAACAAAAACGTAAGTGAGAGAGAGCTTGTACAAATTTGTACAGAGTACGCCAAAAATAAAATGCTAAATAATATATCTAAGGAGTTCGATGAAACTCCATGTAATGTAGTAGCGACCATACATTCTGGACCAAGAGGAGCATACCCACATGGCAAGTCATTAAGCAGAGTTCCAAATAAAAATGAAACTTTGATTTGTGGTGTTGGTGCGTGTTTAGGGGGTGTGTATGCAGAATCAGGAGTTACTTTTATATTAGGTGAGCCAAATGAAGACCAAAAAAAAATTATAAAAGTAATGAAAGAAGTAAATGATGAAGTTGTTAATAATTTAAAAGAGGGCTTTATCTGTGAAGATATAAATAAAGTTGCGTCTAATATTTATAATAATTATGGACTAAGTAAATTTGTGAGACATCGAATTGGTCATGGAATGGGTTTTGAGGGACATGAAGCTCCTTGGCTGTCTCCAGGTGATAAAACATTGTTAACTAAAAATATGGTTTTTTCTAATGAGCCTGGAATTTATAGACCTGGCGTTGATGGGTATAGAACCATTAGTTCAATGATAGTTGATAAAGAAAAAGGAATTCAAATACCAAACTTTTTGGATAAAAATATCGAAGAGAGAATTATAAACTTAAACTAAAGGAAAAAAATGCCAGAAGCACCTGCTTGGAAATTTAAAAAAATACTCCGACCTTTATTTGAAAAAAATAAAGAGAATATATTATTCAAATTAAGAGTCATAAATCCTAAAACTCTAGAAGTAATCGAAAATGGTTTTGTTGAAATTGATGATGGAGTTATTACTAAAGTTGGGAAGCAATCTGATTTAGGTGATAATCTAAATGTACAAAAAATAATTGAGTTAAAAGATCACACAATCCTTCCAGGACTGATGAATTCACATGCTCATTTAGCTTGGGATGGTACACATGATTTAGCTCAGCAATCAATGGATGATCCAGTTGAGATTTCAGCTTATAAATCATCTGCGAATATGCTTAAGTCTTTGAGGGCTGGTGTTACATTAGTTAGAGATCTTGGGATGAATAAATCTAATTTATTCGCAAAACAGGCAATAGAACAGGGAATTTATCCTGGACCAAGACTTAAAGTATGCGGTGAAGCAATCGTTCAAACAGCTGGTCATACATATTGGTGTTGTAGAGAAGCCTCAGGAGCTGATGAAATGAGAAGAGCTGTTAGAGACCAAGTAGGTGGTGGTGCAGATTTAATTAAAATTATGGCCTGCCATGACACTCTTGAATTTACTGATGACGAACTTTCAGCTGTCATAGATGAAACACATAGAAATGGTTTGTATATAACAGCTCACGCAACTTATGATGATGCTATAAGTAGAGTAACTGACTTTGGTATTGATTGTATAGAACATGGTGGACCAATGTCTGATAGCACAATAGAAAAAGTAGCAAAAAAAAACATTCCCATATGCACTACTTTTTCTCCTGTAGTGATGCAAAGTAATGCTGAGCTTGCTAGAAAGTATAATATTCCTGAATGGAAAATAGAAGAAAGACAAAAAATAGTTAATGATAAATCACGATTTGATTCACTTGTGAGAGCAAGTGAAGCTGGTATTGAAATAATTTTTGGAACTGATGCAGGTTCACCCGTTGTACCTCATGATGCAATTGTTCCTGAAATGAAGTTTATGATTGATCTTGGAGTGGTAAAAAATAATTTAGAAGCCATTCAATCTGCAACCTATAGAGCTGCAAAAGTAAATAAAGTAGAGGATAAGGTTGGTTCTATTGAAGTAGGTAAAGAGGCTGATCTAATTATCGTTGAAGGAAGTCCTGATAAAAATATTGATGATCTTACAAAAGTTCAACAAGTATACATAAATGGAAATAGGTTAATATAATGAGTGTAGTATATGATAAATCAAAAGAAATATCTCTAGATGATGAATCATTTAGATCTGAACTATTAAACATTGCATCAAAAATTGATGATGTTATTCCTTTAGGAAGAGGTGATCCTGATTTTCATACACCTATTCATATAGTTGAGGCTGCGAAAAAAGCTTTAGATGAAAACAAGCATCATTATACTCCGCCAACAGGTTTGCCAGAATTGAGAAACGCAATTTCAAAAAATTTTAAAAATAAATATAACTTAAATTATAATGAAAATGAAATAATTGTAACAGCTGGAGTACAAGAAAGTATTTCACTAGCGATGCTAAGTTTACTAAACGAAGATGATGAGGTGTTAATTACATCACCAAGATTTACAACTTATGATCTTACAGTAAGAATGTGTAAGGCTAAGCCAGTACCGATTCCAACATATGAGGAAAATAATTTTGCATTAATGCCACATATTATTGAAAATCAAATAAATAAAAAAACTAAAATAATAGTTCTTGTTTCACCTAACAATCCTACTGGAGCAGTTACACCTCCAGAAAATATTAAAAAAATAGCTGAAATAGCAATTAAGCATGATTTAATAGTTATTGCTGATGAAATTTATGCTGATCTAATTTATGAAAATCATGAACATTTATCTATTGGTTCTCTGGAGAATATGAAGGAACGTACCTTAACTTTAAATGGATTTTCAAAAACATACGCAATGACGGGTTGGAGAATTGGTTATATTGCGGGACCTAAAGATATTGTAAGTAAAATGACAGAAGTTAGACATGCGCTCTCAATTAATTCTTGTACATTTTCACAATATGGAGCTTTGGCAGCATTAGAAGGACCTCAAGATGCTGTACTAAAGATGAAAGAAGAGTATGACTTAAGAAGAAAGTTTTGCATGAAAGCATTAGATGATATCGGTTTTACTTATGGAGATCCAGGAGGTGCTTTTTATATTTATACGAATGTATCAAATTCTGGGTTATCAGCTTCTCTTTTTTGTAAAAATCTTTTAGAAAAAACAGGTGTTTTACTTTTTCCTGGAACTTTATTTGGAGATACTGAAGATAAATATATAAGATTATCTTATCTTCAACCTATAGATAAAATAGAAGAATCAATGAAAAGAATAAAAAGTTTTGTAAAATTATGAAAAAATCTAAAGACAAGTTTGTTGGAATTCAGATCAGTCCAATTTCTTTTATAGATGAAGGAGTTGATAGTGTTTTAGACACTCTTCAAAATCGTGTTGGAGTTAATGTTCTTCTTATAGGAACAGTATCTTGGTTGGGATTAAAATCAGGTAGATCTGTTTCTTGGAAAATAGACGGATGGCCAGATCATGGTGTGCCGGAACCTTTCTCTATGAAGGGTGGTGCATATTTTGATACAAACCCAAATTTTTATAACAAAACATTTATCAAAAACTTCAAAGCTCAAGATAAAGAAATGGTAAATAATGACATTTTAAAAATGGTTATTCCAAAAGCTAAAGAGAGAGGGATGAAAGTTTTTATAGAGCTTATGGAGCCATTCTTTAACTATGCAGGACATGGTTCAGCAACAGGAGTAGATATTCCTAATTTAGTTCAATGCATGGAAGTTGATGTTTTTGGAAGAATTAGCTCCTCACCATCTACAAGCAATCCAGATTATAGAAATTGGATTCTTTCAATCATTGAAGATCAAGTTGCAAATTATAATATTGACGGTGTTATGTGGTGTAATGAAAGATATTCACCTCTTGATCAGGCATTCCAAGGAAATGCCCCTGGAGATTTTTCAAATCAATTTGTAGTTGAGGCTAATCAAAATAATTTAAATGTGCCTAAAATAAAAGATTCACTAAAATACATGTATGAATTTTTTCAAGAGGTTTTAAATGGAAAAACTTTTGTTGATGGAAATTTTATTGAATTCTTTAGATTAATATTTGATAGGCCTGAGATTTTAGAGTGGGAAAAATTTTGGCTACAAAGAAATAAAGATTTGGACAAAGAGATTTATGGATTAGTAAAATGGGTGAATCCAAACTTGTCTTTTGGCTTAAATGTATGGAATAGAAACCACTTTAATTTTATTAGAAAGTTACAATGGCCTTGGAAGGAGCAAGTTGATTATTCTGATTGGGTGAAGCCAATTACTTATCAGCATCAATCTGGAGAAATATTTCAAAGAGAAATTGATATATTTGGTAAAACAATATTAAATGATTTGTCTAAGTCTGAATTAACATCAGTTTTTGCAAAAATTTTAGGTATTAATGAAAGTAGTTTAGTGAACCTTACACAAAGAGGTTTGGATCCAGACACCTATATATATACTCAGTGCCAAGACGCTGTAAGAGGTGTTGATGGTGGTTCAAAAGTCTATATGGGAATTGGTATAGACGCTCCAAGATCTTCTAAAGAGCAAGCAATTTGTACTCCTGATATTGCTTATAGATCAGTTTTAGCAACATATAATGCAGGTGGTGAAGGAGTGGTTTTATCACCTAATTATTCTTCAATGAAATTAAGTAATCTTGATGGAGTTGCAAAAGCTTTAAGGGAGTTAAAATTATTTAATAATGAATAGAGAATGTGATTTAATAATTAAGAATGGTAATGTTTATTATAACAATAAATTACAAATTAATAATGTTGTTATTGATAAAGGGAAGATAGTAGAAGTAAAAAAAAATATAAAATCATTTAACCCTAAACAGATTATTAATGCAAAAAATAAGACCATTATTCCAGGTATAATTGATATTCATTTTCACATAAGAGCCCCATCTTTTCCTGAGAGAGGTACTGTAGAAAGTGAAACTAAGGCAGCAGCTAAAGGAGGAATTACAACTTTGTTTGAGATGCCCATTAGTGACCCCTGTATGTCAAATGCAAAAGTATTATCAGATAGAAAAAAACATTTTTCTAAAAGTGCAATTATAAATTTTGCTTTTATTCCTGCAATTGGAAAATTTAATAAATCTAACCTCGAAGGATTAATTAAAAATGGTGCTATTGCCTTTAAAGTTTTTACAATATCTCCTCCACCTAATAGAAAATCAGAATTTGATGGTTTGTGTTTTACTAAAGAAGAGGAAATTTTAAGTGCTTTAAAACATGCAAAAAAATCAAAATTAGTCACAATATTTCATGCTGAAGATCAAAACCTTCTTGATTATTTTAAAAAAGAGGGAGTAAAATTTCAAAAATCTAATCCAGCAGTTCATAATGCTACCAGGCCAGCTATAACCGAAGCTATGGCAATATCAAAAATATTAAGTCTTAACTCCATAGTAAAAACTAAAGTTCATATTGCTCATGTTACTTCAGAATTATCTTTAGATATAATTTCTTTTTTTCAAAAAAAAGGTCAGGATGTTACTGCTGAAACTTGTCCTCATTATTTATTTAAGACGGAAAAAGATGTTATAAAAGTTGGTCCTTTTGGTAAAATAAATCCACCAATAAGAAGTCAATATGATCAAGCACAATTGTGGAAGGCTCTTAATAACAACACTTTGTGCATTGTAGCTTCAGACCATGCTTCATTTTCATATAAAGAAAAATTAAAAGGTAAAAAGAATTTTTTAAATGCACCTCCTGGTGCCCCTAGTGGCGAACTGATGTTACCACTTATGCTAAAAGCAGTATCAGAAAAAAAAATTACATTTGATAAGTTAATTAAAACTATGAGTATAAACCCAGCAAAAAGATTTAATCTTTTTCCAAAAAAAGGTGTTATTAAAAAAGGTTCTGATGCAGACTTGGTCGTTTTAGATATGAAAGAAACTTGGATTGTTAATAAAAATAATTTAGTTTCAAAGGGAAATAGATGCGCGCATTTATATTATGGTGATAAAATAAAAGGTAACATCAAAACCACAATAGTGAATGGTAAAATAGTCTATGATGGAAATAAGTTTTATAAATATAGTGATATGAATTTATTTGTTTCACCAATAAAAAAAAAATAATATGAATGATAAAACATTATTAAGTGTTAAGAACTTAACCACTCACTTTACTGTAGGTGATTCAATAGTAAAAGCTGTAGATGGTGTATCTTTTAATCTTGAGGAGGGAAAAACATTTGCAATAGTGGGTGAGTCAGGGTCGGGGAAATCTATTACTGCTCTCTCAATTATGGGCCTGTTGCCCAATAATTTGGCTGAAATTGATAGAGGTGAAGTTATATTTGGTAACCAAAATTTACTTACTCTTGAAGAAAAGGAAATGAGGAAAATTCGTGGAAATAGTATCTCTATGATTTTTCAAGAACCAATGACAAGTTTAAATCCAGTTTATGATTTATCCTATCAAATTTCAGAAGCTATTATGCTTCATCAAAATAAAAATAAAAATGAAGCAAGAAAAATTGCAATTGAGATGTTAGATTTAGTGGGTATCCCTGAGCCGCAAAAAAGAATTGACTCTTTTCCTCATGAACTTTCCGGAGGAATGAGGCAAAGAGTAATGATTGCTATGGCTTTATCATGCAATCCAAAAATTTTAATTGCGGATGAGCCAACAACCGCTTTAGATGTGACTATACAAGCACAAATAATTGAATTAATGCAAGATCTTCAAAAAAAACTAGGGATGGCTATTGTTTTTATAACTCATGATTTAGGTGTGGTTTCAGAAATCTCTGATCATGTAATGGTAATGTACTTGGGTAATGTAATGGAAATTGCCGAAACACAAGAAATTTTTTCAAACCCTTTACATTCATATACAAAGTCATTGATTGATATAGCTCCTCAAATTACTGAAGAAAAAAGAAAAATAAAAGTTCTTAAAGGTGAGATACCTAGTCCAATCAATCCACCATCTGGATGTGTTTTTAGAACTAGATGCCCAAACCCAACACATGAGTGTGAACATGGAATTAGCACAATGGGTTTAATTGAACCTAAGCCAGGTCATTTTGTTGATCAATGCTGTTATGAATGTAATAAAAAATGATTAAAGTAAAAAATTTAAGAAAATATTTTCCAATAAAAGGTGGTTTTTTAAATAAAAAATTAGGTGATGTTAAGGCGGTAGAAAATATTAATTTTGAGATACCAGAGGGAGAAATATTAGGACTTGTTGGAGAATCAGGCTCAGGCAAAACTACATTAGGAAGATCAATAATTAGACTCATAGAGCCGTCTGAAGGAGAGATATTATATAATAATAACAATATCATGAATTTTAATAATAAAGAAATGAGAGCATTGAGAAAAGAATTTCAAATTATTTTTCAGGACCCATTTGCAAGTCTTGATCCACGTAAAAAAATATTTGATATAATTGCTCAAGGTTTAAAAATTCATACAAGTATGAATAGAGAAGAAGTAAATAAAAAAGTTATTTCAACTATAAAAGAAGTTGGTTTACAGGAAGAGCACTTAGGTAGATATCCGCATGAGTTTTCTGGAGGTCAAAGACAAAGAATAGGTATTGCTAGAGCTTTAGTTTTAAATCCAAAATTTATAATTGCAGACGAGCCCGTATCTGCACTTGATGTCACAATTCAAGCACAAATTTTAAATTTAATATTAGAATTAAAAGAAAAATACTCTCTTACAATTTTATTTATATCACACGACCTATCAGTTATTAACCAGATTGCTGATAAAGTAATGGTAATGTATCTTGGTCATATTGTTGAGATGGCGAGTACTAAAAATTTATTTTCGAACCCAAGACATCCTTATACAAAATCTTTAATTGAAACTGCCCCACAAATATTTAGAAAAAATAAAAATAAAGTTTTATTAAAAGGAGATATTCCAAGTCCAATCAATCCACCATCTGGATGTGTTTTTAGAACTAGGTGTCCAAACCCAACACATGATTGTAAAGAAGGTAATATCAAAATGGGATTAATTGAAGTATCTCCAGATCACTGGGTAGATCAGTGTTGTGTAAATTGTAGTTAAATTAAATCTAAAATATTTTTGGAGATTTTAGTTATTTCTTTTTGAGACATGTATGGATGACAAGGTAAATTTATTATTTCAGAACTGATTTTTTCTGTAATTTTTAAATTTGGTATATTTTTTATTTTATTATAACAAATATCTTTATAATTGATTGGTAAATACCCCAGTGAAACTTTAAACTTTTTATCAAATAAAGAAGAAAAAATTTTATTCCTATTTTTAACTCTTATAGGAAAGTTTCTCCATGCAGATCTAGCATTGTGTAAAACTGACTGAAATTTAATTTTTTTGGAATCTAATAAACATTTGTATAAAGAAGCATTTTCATTTCTTTTTGCAATATAGTCTTCTAAATATCTTAGTCTTATATTCAATATTGCTGCATTTATGGCTGACATTTTTGAATTATATCCAATTATATGAGATTTTACTGGCCATTTTGCAGGCCTATCTTTCCTCCCATAATCTCTTAGTTTTTTAAGAGTGAGATATAATTTCTTTTTATTTGTCGTTATAATTCCTCCAGGCCCTATTCCATCCAATACCTTTCCAGGATTTGTGCTAAACACAGTCATATCTGAAAAACATCCAATTTTTTTATTACCAAATTCTGCTCCTGTAGCCAAACACGCATCTTCAATAACTGAAATATTAAATTTTTTTGCAATTAGGTTTATCTTTAAAATATCAGCTGGATTACCATAAAGATGAACAGGTAAAATAGCTTTCGTATTTTTATTAATATAACTTATTAAATTCTTAGTATTTAAATTAAAAGTCTCTTCACAAACTTCAGCCCATTTTATATTGGCTCCTACAAGAGAAATAGCATGACTAGTAGGTATGTCAGAATTTGCAACTGTAATAACCTCATCATCATTATTTATATTAAGTGCTTTTAGAGCTATTAAGAGACCCATTGATCCAGATGAAACTGTTACGCAATAATTTGCCCCACAAAACTTACTAAAATTTTCTTCAAACTTGTCAACTTCATCACCCATTTCTAAGGTACCACTATTAAGGACCTTGTTAATAGTAGTAATAATTTCTTTTTTATTAGATAAATAATGTTTTTTTAGGTCATACATATGATCACATTTTTTTTGTGATAACACCATGAAGGACTTTAAATACATCCATAAAGTAGTTGATACCCATATATTCATTTGGGTTATGGCTACCATTTTTATTTCTAATAAATAACATTAACGAGGGAATACCATAATTTGCAAAAACACTTGAATCATGACCGGCTCCACTTGCCATTATTTCTGAATCAGTGCCAATTGATTTTGAATAAGTATCAAATATTTTAACAAGTTTTTTATTCATAATAGCGGGAGAAGAATTTGTTTCTTTTCCAAGCTTGAATTTTGTTTTGGTGTTTTTTTCTATATTCTTAATTTTTTTTAATAATTGTTTTTTTGTTATCTCTAGAACTTTTTTAGAATTACTTCTTACATCTATACAAAAATTTACAAGACCTGCACTTTTTGCAAAGGAATGCTCTTCAAAGTCTGTAAAAAATTGACCAAATGTAATTGTTAAGTCATCACCTTTTTTTAACTGATGTTTCCAATAAAGATTCATCTCATTTACTAAAGTAGATACAGCAACAACGGAGTCTTTTCTATAATCTATAGGTGTGGCACCTGAGTGTAAGTATTCTCCTATACATTTTGCATCTCTAAATCTAAAACTTCCTCTAATTCCTGTCACTATGCCTAGTGGTTTTTTCTTTTTTTCTAAAACAGGTCCTTGTTCAATGTGTGGTTCAATAAAATATCTTATATTTTTTAAGTTAAACTTTACTTTACCCTGTTCAATTTTTTTTGCATCAAAACCTGATTTATTAATATGGTAATAAAGAGATTTGTTTGTATCTGATCTTTTAAGAGAATGCAGAAGTTTTTTATCAAATTGACCAATAGCAATTTTACTTCCAATATAACTATATGGAAACCAGCAACTTTCTTCCCCTCTAATTCCCATGACCCCAATCGAATAGTGAGGCTTAATATTATTTTCTTTAAGTGTTTTTATTAAAATGATTCCCATAATAACACCTGCTAAACCATCAAAATTACCTCCATGTTTTTGACTATCAAGATGCGAGCCTATAACAATAATTTTTTCTGAACGACCTTTATGTATACCTAGAAAATTTCCACCATAATCAATATCTAATGAGTGAGTGTTTTTTTTTAACTCTTTAATCAAAAATTTATGAGTTGAGTTTTCTCCTTTTCCATAAGTCTCTCTTGTTACACCAGGATTCGAAAATGATAGTCTTTTTATTTTGTCAAATAAATATGTTGCGTATTTTTTATTATTCATAAAAATTATTTATCCAGTGATTAGCTATATCTTCTCGTCTGCACACCCATATTTTTTTTAAACTATTAATATGTTGGATAATTTTTTCTATCGCAACTATTCTCCCTGGTCTTCCAATTAACCTAGGATGTAAACCTATGTTTAATAACTTAGGTTGATGTATACCTTCTTTATATAAATAATTTATAGAATCACAAACGTACTCATAAAATTGTGTGGCTCCACTAAATCCAGAAGGAAGTTTAAAATGAACATCGTTAGTATCAAGAGAATAAGGAATAATTAAATGTTTCTTTTTCTTCACTTTTACCCAATAAGGAAGCTCATCATTATATGAATCACTATCGTATAAAAAATTTCCATTTTCAACCAGTAGATTCCTAGTGTTTTCACTTGGAGCGTACCTGCAATACCAACCTTTTGCTTTTTTATTTGTTAATTTAAAAATTAAATCAAATGCTTTTTTTATTTGATTTTTTTCTTTAATCTTATTTAATCTATAATGTTCTTCCCATCTGTATCCATGACAACAAATATCATTAGAAGAGTTTTTGATATATGAACATATTTCTTTGTTTTGTAAAAGTGTTAATGCACATACAAAAAAAGTATACGGCATGTTATAATTCTCTAATAGTCTAGTAATTCTCCAGAAACCAACTCTTGATCCATACTCATAAATTGACTCAATTGCTAAATCTCTTTGATTTTTTTTATGTCTTCCTCCAGGAACTTCAGAGAGGCCAGACTCCGATTTTTCATCACCAAGCAGAGGTGAGTACTCTGACCCTTCTTCTACATTGATAACAAAATTTATTGCCAGCCTTGCTTTTTTTGGCCAGTTTGGATTAGGTACATTTTGCCCATATCCGATAAAGTTTCTTTCTGATGTTTTCATATTAAAAAATTATTTTATAAAAGATATATAATTAACAATATTAGCTTTAGTCTCTATTTTAGGTTTTGCATTATTGATTTTTGATGACATTAAGATTGTTATACCAGGACCATACCCCGCTCTAGGTCCATTTGTTTGACCTATAATACCAACTGCCCACGCATTTCTTAAAAAACCATGCTGGTAACTACTGTCATAATTTTCGATATATATAATATCTCCAAGTTTAATATTGTTTAATTTATGCTTCTTCATTTCTGAGTTATCTGCAGTTTGTATATGTAGAGATCCGGACTCACTTGTTAATCCTGAGCCTGCCCCAATTAAATGTTCAGGAATAATATGAGCTACAGGAATATTCATTTTATTTTTAGAAATTTTTACGTTCATTTTATTAAAAAGTTTTGGTGATAAACTCTTACAAAATACATTTTCAAAATCACTAATCTTTAAACCAACTCCAATTGATTTAATTAAAATCTTATCATTTATAGATATTTTTTCTCTTATTTTTTTCGGAAAATGAACAATTACTTGTTCTGAAAATCTTCCAGATTTCCCTGTAACAAATCCTTTTGCATTTTTTGCATCTCCACTCATGATAATCGCTTCATTACCCACACAAGATAATATATTTAAACCTCTATTACCTGTTTCATTGGAATATTTGATTGAAACGCCCGGGTGAATACAGTCAGCCTCCCATCCAAATGCTGAGTCTCCAACTGATACATTATGAACTACTGAACCCCAACTTGGTAATAGAAACGGATTACCGTTTGAGTCGAGTCTATATGGTTCTGCCGGTAGACTTTGAAAGTTGGGTTGGCATACAGACCCCATAACACTGACATTTACTAATAAATTTTCATTTGTTTTCATTTTCATTTTTTTATCTTTAATATTTTTTTTAAGTTAGCATCTCTACTGATACTCCAACCAAGATATTGTTTTTTCCCTGTCATTATTGTCATAATTCCAGGACCGTGACCTGTCATTACAGAGTCTCCGTGTATACATATAGCAATGCTTACGTAATCCTTTTTAAATGATCTGCCCCACCTATGATCAGCATGATTTATTACAATTAAATCACCCAATTTCATTTCATCAATTTTTAATTTTTTCATCAACTGTCTATCTCCAGACATTAAATCTTGGTCAACATATTCTGAATTTAACTCGGCACCAGATCCCATAATTCTAATTGGTAATTCTATTGCTACATCTATGATAAGCTTACCTTTTATTACTTTTATATTCATTGCTTTAAGCAAATTTGGGTCTATTTTCTTTATTTCTATTTCAGGAAAATCTATTAATTTTAATCCTCTGCCATGAGTTATGATGTCAACTTGATCTCCTATGCAAATTTTATCAAGAGTTTTTTGATCAAAGTGAATTAAATTTCTAGCATGTTCCCCAGTTACAATTCCTACCTTACCTTTTGCATCACCAGATCTAACTATCGCTTTGTTTCCGGTACAAACTAAATAATGAAGTGCAAAATGCTCATTAATTTTTTCTGAGTCAATTGATACCCCGGGCTCTATATGATCTCCAGCCCATCCAAAAGCCTTATCACCAACTTTTACATTGTTAACTACTCCAAACATTCCAGGGTATATAACGGATTTACCATCGTTATCCGGTATGTAACCTGGATTTTTAAATGATGGCTGAGTAACATAGCCCCCAATTGACATCTTTATAAGTTTGCCCTCATTTGTCTTAATAGTTGAATTCATTATATTAAAATAACTTGTTTGCTTTAAATTACAAATAACAAAATTGTCACTTTGGTGTTGATTTAAAGTAACCTTTAGTAAAAACGTATATTGCAATTTTATCACCACTAAAGTGATAATTTATCTATTTCTTATATTAGTAAAAAGTTTTACAAATAATTATTATGGGAAATTCATTTAAAAATTTAAGTAACGAAATAAAGAAATTTAATGATGTATTAAATACCATGTCAATTCTGATTTGGGATTCTCGAACAAAAATGCCAAAAAAGGGCGCTAATAGTAGGGGGAACCAAGTTGGAACACTAACTTCTGTTGCTAGAGAAATATTATTATCATCAAAAATGAGAAAATTTTTGGATGACTCTCAAAATGAAACTCATAATTTAGAAGAGGATAGTTTTGAAAAAAAAACTCTTCTTCATTTAAGTGAAGCCATAAATTATCATGACAAAATTCCTGAAAAACTTCAAGTTAAAAAAGCTGAATTAGAACCTCTTGCGCATAATGCGTGGGCAGAAGCTCGGGAAAAAAAAGATTTTAGTATATTCAAACCTTATCTCCAAGAACAGGTCAATATAGCTATTGAACAAGCTCACTGTATTGGTTTTCAAGATCATCCTTATGATGCTTTAATGCAAAGATTTGAACCTGGTGAGACAGTTAAATCATTAAAAATTTTGTTTGATGAACTTAAGGTCGGACTTGGTAAAATTTTAGAAAAAACATCTCATATTAAACAGCCTAATAAAGATTTTTTATTTAGAGAATACCCAATTGATAAACAAATAGAATTTTCTACAAGCATAGCTAAAAAATTTGGATATGACTTTGATAGAGGTAGATTAGATAGTACTGTGCACCCTTTTGAGATTTCATTCACAAGAGATGATGTGAGAATAACTACAAGATATTATAAAAATTTTATTAATCCTTCTTTATTTGGAACACTTCATGAGGCTGGACATGGTATTTATGAACAAAATGTTAGAGAGGACTATACGCGATCTGCTATGACAACAGACTTTCTCAGCTTTTATGCAGTAGGAGGTGTAAGTTTTGGAGCCCATGAATCTCAATCACGATTATATGAAAATCACATTGGGCGAAGTAAAGTATTTTGGGAAAATCATTATGAAGAATTGGTCAATTGTTTCCCTCATACTTTAAAAGATGTATCAAATGAAGATTTTTTTAAAGCAGTAAATGTTATTGAACCAAGTTTAATTAGGGTAGAGTCAGATGAATCAACATATGATTTTCATATTATGCTCAGAGTAGATATCGAGAGTATGCTCGTAGATAAAAGTCTTAAGGTTGATGATCTTCCAGAAGTTTGGAATGAACAAATTAAAAAATATCTTGGCCTTGAAGTTCCAAATGATAGTGAGGGAGTCTTACAAGATATTCATTGGTCTGGAGGTCAGTTTGGAACATTTTGTAATTATACAATTGGTAATGTAATGGCTGCACAATTAATAAATACTATGGATCAAAATCAACCTAAAATTAGAAATGATATAAACAAAGCAAATTATGAACCTTTATTAAACTGGTTAAAAAATAATATTCATCAACATGGTAGACGTTATACTCGAAATGAATTGTTAGAAAAATGTACAGGTGAGAAATTAAATTCTAAACCATACATTAATTATTTAAAAAACAAGGCTAGTCAAGTTTATGGAGTATCATTTTAAAATGATTAAAAAAAATTTTGTAGCTTCAAGAATTAAAGATCATAAATCAAATATTGTCACTAAAATGTGGAATATTCAGCAAAATCTCGAAGATGTTATAGCTATGGGAAGAGGTGATACAGATCTAGATACACCAAGACACATTATTGATGCTGGAATCAATGCATTAAATAATGGAGCAACTCACTACACCCATCCAATGGGTATGCCAGAATTAAGAAAAGAAATATGCAATAATATAATTAAAAATGGAGGTGCAAGTTATAAAGAAGATGAAATTGTTGTAACTGCTGGAGGTCAAGAAGCAATGTTTGCTATTGCTTTAGGTATTTTAAATTCTGGAGATGAAATGATTGCAGTAGCTCCAGGATACAACCCTTATTTTCAAGCAGCCGAATTAGCTGAAGCTAATCCTGTGATGGCAAAAACATATATTGATAATAATTTTGCGATGACAGCAGATGCAGTTGAGCCCTTAATAACAAACAAAACAAAAATATTAGTTATTATAAATCCTTGCAATCCTACAGGGGCAGTTACCCCCTATGAAGAGGTTGTTAAGTTATCTAAATTGGCTATTAAACATGATTTAGTTGTAATTTCTGATGAAATATATTCACGTTTAACTTTTGGCAATCATACAGCGCAACCAGTAGCAGCTTTACCAGATATGTTTGAAAGAACTATAACGTTAAATGGTTTTTCTAAAGCATACTGTATGACAGGTTGGAGAGTAGGTTATTTTGCAGGACCTAAAAATTTAATTACTCATTTAGGGGAGATACACCATGGGTTTGCAATTTGTGCACCAGCTGTAAGTCAGCATGCTGCACTAGCAGCATTAAAAGGATCTCAAGATTGTGTTTCTGATATGAGAAAAATTATGCAAGATAGACGTGATATTCTCTGTGATGGTCTTGATAAAATTAATATTCCTTACTCTGAACCTCAGGGGGGTTATTACGTATATGCTGATGTATCAAAAACAGGCTTAAACGCAACTGACTTTTGTTTAAAATTATTAGAAGAAGGTAGGGTAATAATATATCCTGGAGGTTTATACGGAGATCATTGCGATGATTTCGTGAGATTTTCTTTAACCCAACCTGCTGATAAAATTAAAGAAGCAGTTTTCAGAATTCAAAAAGTAGTAGGAAGTATATGACCGATAATTTTAAAAACGAAATCATAGAAATTAAACATATGGCTTTTGCTGTAGAAGATATAGAAAAGTCTCTGAATTTTTATAAAGAATTAATGGGAGTGTCAAAAAATATTGAAATTCAAGACATGCCTAAATCAAGAACTAGAGTTGCTGTTTTTAATATTGGGGAGATAGAATATCAACTTTGTCAGTCACAAGATTCTGATGGTAGATTTAGTAAATGGATAAAAGATAGAGGGCAAGGTGGCTTACATCATATTTGTTATGTTGTTAAAAATCTTGATGTTTCTATTGAATTGATGAAAAAAAATGGAGCTAAGCTTCGTGAGTGCAAGGCTTGTAAAGTTGTAGGTAATCATCCTCATCCAGAAGGATTCATTGCTTTTTTAGATAATGAAGTTGATAATATTGAGGTTGAACTGATGCAAATTTACACTGAAGCAGAATTAGAAAAATATAAGTCTTATCAAGGAATTTAAAATAAAAAAAATTTTTATAACTGGGGCTGGAGGACTTGTTGGATCGGAGTTAGCCAATGTTTTGGCGCAATTAAATTATTATATTTATGCTAACGACATTAATTTTACATATAAGATTTTAAAATTAAAAAATACAAAAAAACTACAGTTTGATTTACTTCAAAAAAAACCCTTAATCAAAATAAATGATATTGATATTTTTATTCATAATTCTGCTTTAACAAACCCTAAAGATGAGTTGTATAAGGATTATTTATTAAAAACAAACATACAGTTAACAAAACAAGCTCTTTTGTTAGCAAAAAAACTAAAGGTAAAAAAATTTTTTCTAATAAGTTCTACTTCTGTATATAGAGGGATTCAAAAAGATAGATTTAACGAAAGATCTAGAACATCAGCAAAAGACCCTTATTCAATTTCAAAGTTATTGGGAGAGAAAATAGCAAATAGATTTTGTAAAAAAAATAATCTCCAGTTTAGTATTTTTAGACTTGGTAATATTTATAGTGGAAATGAAAAAAGAAAATGGAGTAGGTCTAATGTATCAATATTGCAACAATGGATTGATGATTTTAGAAAAAATAAAACCTTAACAACAAATTCATTTGAATGTTTAAGAGATTGGACTTTTTTAACTGATATTCCTAGTGCAATTCATAGTATTATTGAGAACAACAATAATTTTAAAATATTAAATTTAGTTTCCCCTCATATTTTAAAAGACATAGATGTTATGAGAGAAATAACAAAAAATAAAAAATTATTAAAATCTAAAAATATTAAAGCTATACATAATGCATCATATTCTATTTATTTAGATAAAATAAAATTTAAGAATTGGACTTCACCTAAAAAAGCAATTAGATTAATTAAGAGAGTAAATGATGAAAAAACTTAGAGTATTATTGGTAGGTTATGGACCAAGGGGAGTAATGTGGTCTAAAGTAATTAAAAAAAATCAAAAAGCTATCTTAGTGGGGGTTTGTGATATTAATTCCAATATACAAAATAAATTTTCAAAAAAATTTCCTTTTTTTTCTATACTTGAAAAAGCAATTCAAGAACTTAATCCTGATATTATTCTTTTATGCACACCTCCATTTAATCGAATGAAAGATTTTAAAATATGTGCAAAATATAGATTACCAATTCTTGTTGAAAAACCACTAGCAGTGAACTTAAAAGAAGCTCTAAAATTAGTTGATTTTATGAATAAGCAAAAACTTTTTTTAATGGTTGGTTTGAACTTTAGATATTTACCGACAACTACAAAAAAAATTAACTTAATTAAATCTCAAAAAGTTGGAAAACCTAATTTCTCTAAATTTATTTATGAGAGATGGAGAGATGGCAATCTTAAAAGATTAAATAAGTACCCCCTTTACATGGATTATCCTATGTTATGGGAACAATCAATTCATCACTTCGATCTGATAAGATTTATTTATAAGTCAAATGTTAAAAGTGTATTTGCAACTTCATCTAACCCCCCTTGGTCAATGTACGCTCATGATACTAATGTCAATGCAATTCTAGAATTAAAAAATGGAATGCTAGTCAATTATATTGGTAATTGGCAAAGTAATTGTAAATCATTAAATTTTGAATGGAGGACAGACTGTACAAAAGGAATTATAATTCAAAAAAAACAATTCTCTGATTTAAGTTATAGACAACACAACTCTTTAAATTTTAAAAATATTAAATTAGGAAATTTTAAGATGTGGACAGATGATGCTCAACTTCTTCTTTTAGATTTTATTAAATCAATAAAGAATAATAAAAACTTACTTAAGACTAATAAAGATCATCTTAATTCACTATCAATTGTTGATGCTTGTATAAAATCTTCTAAATCAGGAAAAAAAATTATTATAAAGAATTATTGAGTTTTAGTCTTTTTTTGCAATATTCATAAGTAATTAGTGACTTATAGTCATCACTAATATGACTAATTTACTATTCTAAAATATCAAAATTTCTTTAGTTTCTAGTTAACAAAAAAAATTTTATACTCAGGGAGGTTGTATGAAAAAATTAATAACTGGAGTGGCAATTGTATTTGGTTTGATCTTACCATCAACTTATACTTTAGCAGCACCTCCGGATGATACATTTGTAGTTGGTTTACCAACAGATACAAAAGGTTTGGAGCCGGCACAAATAAGTTCAAGACATACTGCTAATATTATGAAGCATATGTTTGGAACTTTGTTCTTTATTTCTGAAAAGGGTACATTGGATCCTAATCTTGCAGAAAGTTATTCTGTTTCAGATGATGCTAAAGAATATACTTTTAAATTAAAAGAAGGTTTAACTTGTCATGATGGCGAACCATTAACAGCAGAAGATGTGGCTTATACATTTAACAGAGTTGTTGATCCTGACCTAGCTTTTGTAGGAAACTCAGCAGGTTTTGTTTTTCCTTCAATTGATTTTCAAGAAGCTCGTGCTGACAGTGAATTAGAAGTTACAATCGTAATGGGAGCGCCTAACCATGTAGCGTTAGGTTTAATCTCTGAGGTTTATGTGCACTGTAAAGATTCTTATGAAAAAATGTCAAAAGAAGAAGCGGCAGAAAATCCAATAGGATCAGGAGCATATGAGTTTGTTAAATGGGATAAAGGTAATCAAATTGTAATGAAAAAAGCAAAGGGCTCAGCTGTTTCAGCAAACTTCGAAAACTTAATTTGGAGAGTAATACCTGAGGCATCTACAAGAACTGCTGAATTAATTGCAGGTAATGTAGATATGATAACTAATGCTTCTCCTGACCAGGTTGATGCCATTGATGCATCTAACAGTGCTAAGGTTCAAAAAGTATCTGGTACCAGAAGAATGTACGTTGGTTTTCATCAAGGTGAAGAATATGCGGTAACTGAAGGTGGTGCAGCAATACAAAAAGCTGAAGTAAGAAGAGCTATTCAGTATGCTGTAGATGTTGAAGCTATTTGTGCTAACTTACTAAATGCTCCTTGTGAAAGAGCAACAGGTTTAGTTAATCCAAATAATGCTCATCCAACTTTAAAACCTTATCCTTATAATCCTGAAATAGCTGAATATTTGTTAGATCAAGCTGGTTATCCTAGAGATGGTAATGGCGTAAGATTTGAAATAACTCTTGAAGCTGGACAGGGAAGATACCTTAATGATAAAAATGTTGTTTTAGCAATTTGCCAATATTTAGATGATATTGGTATTAAGACAACATGTGATATCATGGATTGGTCTTCTGTTTACGTTCCAAAAATTCGTAAAAAAGAAGCTGGACCGATGTTCTTCTTAGGATCAGGTGGTGGAACTTGGAATCCGTTGTATGATATGTCTGACTTAGCTACTGTTGAGTCTGGACCTAACTATACAAAATGGACTAACGAAGAATGGTTCAAAGGATGGAAAGTAATAAATAATTCTATGGATCCATACGTTATCCGTCGTGAAATTGACAGAATGTTAGAGGTTTTCTACAATGAAGGCCCTTGGCTACTTTTATATTTCCAGCCTGATTTTTACGGAGTTAGTAACCGTGTTAAATGGCAAGAAAGAAGAGATGAAGAAGTTGATATCTTCGACGCCTCTTTAGCTAATTAATATATATTTTTTGTTGGCTCCTCATTGAGGAGCCAACTATACTAGATCTCAAATAAATTTAATAAATATGCTAGTATATATTCTAAGAAGATTACCCCAAACCATACTTGTTATCCTAGGTGTTACATTAATAACATTTATAGCTCTTCAAATTGGTGGTGACCCAACTTATCTTTTTGTTAGTGAAAGAGCTTCACCTGAAGAAATAATTGCAACGAGGATTAAGCTTGGTTTTGATAAACCTCTTTATGTTCAATACTTAACTTATCTTAAAAATTTATTACTGTTTGATTTTGGTGATTCACTGTATTTTAGACAACCAGCGATGAAAGTAATTTTTGAGACTCTACCTGCTACTATTGAACTAACAATTTTTTCAATGTTAATAGCTGTGTTTGGATCAATACCTTTTGGTGTTTATGCTGCAATTAATAGAGGTAAATGGCTTGACGGAACTTTGATGGCAATAGCTATGCTAGGTCAATCTGTTCCAAATTTTTGGTTAGGAATTATGTGTATTTTATATATCTCATTAAATATTAGTTGGTTGCCTATATCTGGTCACGTGCCTTTTTTGATGCCTATATTTCAAGGTGATTTTATGCAAGGGATAAAAAACTTTCCAACAACAGTTACTTATTTATTACTACCTAGTTTTACAGTAGCATTTTATTCTTTATCAAGAAATGCAAGATTAGTTAGATCATCAATGTTAGAAGTTTTATCTCAAGACTATGTTAGGACCGCTAGGGCTAAAGGCTTAACAGAGTACACAGTCATTATGAGACATGCCATGAGAAATGCTTGGCTACCTGTAGTAACAATAATAGGTTTAGAATTTGGATTCATGATTAGTGGCGTTGTTGTAGTTGAAGTTGTATTCGCTTGGCCAGGTCTTGGAAGAACAGTGTTTGACGCTATTGCACATAGAGACATTCCCTTAGTTCAAGCTTCAGTTGTTGTAATAGCTCTTTTTGTAATAATTATTAACCTAATAACAGATTTAATTTATGCAAAACTCGACCCAAGGATAAAGTTATAAATGCAATCTTTAGACTTTAAAAATCAAGATTCTGGTTATTATAAAAAATTTAAAAGTTTTTTTCTTTCATTAATTAAAAATAAATGGGCTTTAGGGTCTTTAATTTGGCTTTTAATAATTATTAATGTCGCAATTTTTGCAAGTCAAATTGTGCCTCATGACCCCAATAGAAATAATATAATGGAAAGAGTAGCTCCTCCACTTGCAACAGATAAAGATGGAAATATAAAATATATAATTGGCTCTGATGCTCTTGGTAGGGATGCTTTATCAAGATTAATTTATGGGACTCAGGTATCTTTGGTAGTTGGTTTTGCTGCAGTCTTTATAGGAGGTTTTATAGGCATATTATTTGGTATTTATGCTGGATATTACGGAAAATGGATTGATGATATTGTAATGCGCTTAGCTGATATTCAGTTAGCTTTTCCATTCATTCTTCTAGCCATATTATTTTTAGTAGTTTTAGGAGAGGGTTTAATTAATTTAATTTTAGTTTTAGGTATTGGTCAATGGGTAACTTATGCAAGAATAGCAAGAGCTCAAACAATAGCGCAAAAAGAAAAAGAATATATTGAAGCAGCAAAAGCATTAGGTGTGAGTGATTTTAGTATTATGTTTGGTTCAATTCTTCCTAATATTTTTGCACCTTTAATTGTTATCGCTTCTTTTAATGTAGCAAGTGTTATTTTAGCTGAAGCAGCACTCTCTTTTTTAGGACTTGGTGTTCCACCACAAGTTCCAACTTGGGGAGCTATGTTGGCTGAAAGTAGGGATCACATTTTTGCAAGAAGGTGGTGGCTACCTTTTTTCCCAGGTATGGCTATTTTGTTAACCGTACTTGCTTTTAATATCATTGGAGATTGGTTAAGAGATTATTTAGATCCAAGACTTAAGGAGGTTGAATAGATGAAAATAAAAATTGGTATTGTTGGAGCAAGTTTTGCTAAAGCCGCTTTTCTTCCAGCATTTAAACATTTAGAAGGTGTAGAAGTTACGGCAATAAGCTCATCTAGAATTGAAAGTGCCAAAAACTGTGCTGAAGAATTTAATATTAAAAATTATTATGATGATTGGCATAAAATGCTTAATCAACATAAATTTGATTTAGTTTGTATTGCTACACCTACAGATTTGCACGCCCCTATATCAATAGAAGCACTTAAAAAAGGCGCAAATGTTTTATGTGAAAAACCGACAGCTATGAATGCTGCAGAGGCTGCTGAAATGTTAAAAGTAGCGAACGAAAATAATAAAATTCATATGATTGATCATGAGTTACGATTTAACCCAAATAGAAAAAAAATAAAAGAGTGGATTAGCAGTGGTGATATTGGTGATATTCAGCATATTAATATTTTAAATGTTTCCAATGGATGGTTAAGTCCAGACGCAAGAGCAAAAAATGATTGGTGGAGTCTTAAGAGTAGGGGTGGCGGCAGAATGGGTGCCAATGGATCACATCAAGTTGATTTAATAAGATGGTGGTGTGGAGAAATTAAATCTGTTTTTGGACAATCTCTTACAATTGTAAAAAATAGAATCGATAAAAACACAAAAGAGAAGTGGACAGCAACTGCTGATGATCTCTCACATTTTTCTCTTGAATTGCAAAATGGAGGACTGGTGAATGTTTTCTTAAGTGGGATTGCTAGCCATACATTTGGAAATAAAACCCAAATTTTTGGATCAGAAGGCACTATTGTTCTTGAGGATAAAACTGAAGAAATTTTATTTGCAAAGAAAGGTAATGATTTTAAAAAATTATTTTTTGAAGATCCTAATGCTTCATTAGAGGGATTAAATAAAGGAATTTGGAATGTTTCAGTAGTAAGTTTATTATCAGAATTAACTTCTGCAATTAAAGAAAATAGACCATTAAAGTATGGCTCAACCTTTGAGGACGGATTAAAAAATCAAATTGTTGTTGATGCTGTATTTCAATCTACAGATCTTAGAAAGTGGATTGATATTTAAAAATGGATTTCTCTAATAAAAATATTTTAATTACAGGAGCAGCTGATGGATTGGGTTATGCTGTATCAAAAAAATTTGCAGAAAAAAATGCAAATTTATTTTTAATAGATATAAATTATGAGAAATTAGTTAATAATAATTTACCTAATTCAAAAAATATTAAGTGTGATTTAAGTAATATGACTTATGTTGAGGAGCTTGTAGATAATTTAAGTAACAAGAATATTGAAATTGATATTTTAATTCATAATGCAGCTGTTTTAATTCCAAAATCTTATGAAGATACCGACTCGAAATATTGGAACGAAATGATTAATATAAGTTTAAATAGTGGATTTATTTTATCAAATTATGCATGGAAAATAATGAAGAAAAAAAAGCAGGGTATTATAATTTTTGTATCTTCAAGGTCTGGAATTGAAGGTTTTGAAAATGAAAGTGCCTATTGTGCCTCAAAACATGGCTTGGAAGGTTTGATGAAAAGTCTTTCAATTGAAGGTTCAATGTTAGGTATACAAGTTTTTACAATCACCCCAGGCATGTTTATGAATACACCAATGTCTGAACATAACTATGAAGATGAGTATAAAAAGAAATGGGTAGATCCTATTGAGTTGGCGCCAGCTTTTTTAAAACTAGCTTCAGGTAATTTTAATGATTTAAATGGTAAACATGTAAATGCCTGGGAACTGTCAAAAGGAGAAAATTGATGAAAGATATTTATAAATATATTGATGAAAATGCTGATGAATATATTGCTGATTTACAGGCTTTCATAAGAAAACCATCAGTTTCTGCACAAAATATAGGTCTCGAAGAATGTGCTGAGTATGTTAAGGATCAAATGCATAAAGATGGTTTACCGGCAGATCTTCATGAGATCCCAGGTGGCCCCCCGCTTGTTTTTGGGCATCTAAAATCTTCTCAATCTAAGAAAACATTATTTTGTTACTCTCACTATGATGTACAACCACCTGAGCCAATAGAAAAATGGTCTCATGGAGGTCCGTGGTCAGGAGCTTTAGTTGATAATGTAATTTATGGGAGAGGGGCTACCGATAATAAAGGTGGCTTATTAGCCTTTAATAAAGCAGCTAAAGCTTTTCTTAAGGTAAGAGGAGAAGTTCCTTTGAATTTAAAATTTTTTTACGAAGGTGAGGAGGAAATTGGTTCAGTTCATTTAGGTCCTTGGGTAGAAAAAAATAAGAAACTTTTAGAAGCAGATGGCATGCATTGCTTAGATGGTACTGTAGATACTTTTGCAAAAGTACCTGAGGTTGAATTAGGTTTGAAGTCAGTTTTGTTTATCGAATTAATAGCAAGAGGGGGCAATAAAGATATACATTCACTTAATTTTCCTTTAGTGCCAAGCCCTCCTTGGGAGCTTGTTCATGCTTTATCAACGATCATGACTCGTGATAGAAAAATATTAATAAAGGATTGGTACGAAGGATTATATGAATTAGGAGAAGAAGAGTTAAATTTACTCGAGGAAAAAAATCAAAGAGTTGATCTAGCTGCTTTAAAGGAAGAATTCGGTATAGAAAATTTTGTACTCAATAGAGATGGTGTTGATGCTATTAGAGCAAGGACTTATGAACCAACTGCAAATATCCAAGGTATGATCTCAGGTTATACTGGGCCAGGCCATAAGACGATTGTGCCTAATGAAGCAAGGGTAAGAATAGATTTTAGATTACTCCCTCACATGAATCCGCAAAAATGTATTGAAAAAGTTAAAAATCACTTAATCGAACATGGTTTTGGGCATTTAGAAGTAAAAGCTTTTGATGCTGCTGAGCCTCCTTATAAAATATCTGTAAAAGAAGATATTTCACAGGCAATAATTAAGGCCGCAGAAGAGGTTTTTGGAGAAAAGCCTGTAGTAAATGGAGTTTCGGCTGAAGGCACAATACTAAAACATGTTTGGATTCCATGCGTCTTAACTGGGTTTGCTAATCCTGGGGCAAACTTACATGCCCCTGATGAAAATATTCATGTTGAAAATTATATTAAGGGAATTAAGTATGCAGCTGCAATAATGAAAAATTTTTCTAAAGAATAAAATATCTAATTGATATACTTATCACTATTTGTAGTTGCTTTTATGGTAGCAACCATTGTTCCTTTTGGATCAGAAGCTTATTTTATAACTCTATTATCATTAGATAAATATAATGGTTTATTATTATTAACCGCAGCATCTATTGGGAATATTTTAGGATCATTATTTAATTGGATATGTGGTTACTACATTAATTATTTTATTAAAAAACCCTGGTTCCCAATAAATAACAAAATGATTGATAGAGGTAACAAAATATTTAACAAATATGGAAAATGGTCTCTCTTGTTTTCTTGGTTGCCATTTATTGGAGATCCTATCACTTTTGTGGCAGGAACGCTTCGTTATCCTGTTGCCCCTTTTTTGGTTTTAGTAAGTATTGGGAAAATAGGCAGATATTTGATAATATATTTATCTATAATGTGGACATTTAATTTTTTTTAATATGGATAATTCTTATTTAATAATATTTTTCTTTATTGGTTTTTTTTGTGGAATAGGTGCCCTAATTTCAATTTATTTTTTATTATTTAGAAATAAAAAAACACAAAATGATAATGAAAGTGAAATAATCTCACTTAAACAACATATGCAGTCAATTCAATTATCGTTACAAAACTTTAATTTAGCTCAAGATAGATTAGAGAATACTCTTGTAAGAGGTGGGTCGCAGCAGCAAGGGTCATGGGGTGAGTTTGTCTTAAAAAATATCCTAGATGGTGTCGGTCTTAGAGAAGGACATGAATATGAAACGCAAAAATCATTTAGAGATGAAAATGATAATTTACAAAAACCTGATGTGATTGTTCACATGCCAGGGAAAAGAGATATTATAATTGATTCAAAGGTTTCATTAAATTCATGGCATGAACATTCGAATACAAATAATGATAGTGATAAAAAATTATACCTAAAAAAATTTTTAGAATCTATAAAGAATATTATTCGAGATTTAGGAAATAATGATTATGCATCTTTATATGAAATTAATTCAATCGACTCTGTATTGATGTTCATTCCAATAGAGCCAGCCTTGTTAACTTTGTATAATGAAGCACCAGAAATAATTGAAAAAGCTTGGCAAAAAAAAATAATAATCGTTGGTCCATCCACATTACCTTTTTTATTAAAAGCTGTAGAAAATATGTGGCGAATTGATAAGCAATCTAAAACAATTAAAGATATTGCGGCCACAGCAAGTGAAATTTATGATAAGTCTGTTAACGTTTATGAATCTTTTAATACAGTGAATCAGGCTTTGGATAAGGCAAGATCAAAAATGGATGAGGCAAAATCACGACTTCAAGATGGGCCAGGTAGTTTAACAAAAAAAATTGAAAAGATGAAAAAGCTTGGTAGATTAAATACAAAAAAACAGTTGCCAGAAGATTCTGAGAATGCGATAGACTGATTTATTATGGCTAGTTTTGATGTGGTAAGTAGAATTGACTTTCAAGAAATTGATAACGCAATAGCAAATGCACTTAGGGAAATTACAAATAGATATGATTTTAAAGGATCAAATACTTCTTTAGAGAGAAGTGAAAAAAATATTACCATTATCACTGAAGATGATTTAAAATTAAATCAAGTAAATGATATTTTAATCTCCCATTTTGTAAGAAGAAGTCTTGATCCGTTGGCATTAGGAAAAAAAGAAAAAGAAAAAGCCAGTGGCGATAGAATAAGACAAACCATTTCATTAGTAGAAGGAATAGAGCAGGATATGGCAAAAAAAATCACTGCAGAACTAAAAAGTTCAAAAATGAAAATACAGACTAAGATCAATGGTAATGAACTTCGTATTGATGGCAAAAAAAGAGATGATCTACAGTCAGCAATGAAATTAATTGAAGATTTAAAAATTGGGATACCTATTCAGTTTATTAATTTCAGAGACTAATTAGAATGATAACGTGGGAGTTGATTTTAGCGTTAGCAGTATATAATTTTATTATGTACGTAACACCAGGTCCTAACAACAGTATTTTAACGGCATCAGGTATTAAATTTGGATTTACTCGATCAATCCCTAATGTTCTAGGAATACCAACTGGACATGGCTTACAATTAGCATTAGTTTGTCTTGGGTTAGGAACATTATTTATACAATTTCCAATTCTTTTAGATATCCTCAGATACTTTGGCTCAGCATACATACTTTATTTGGCATACAAAATGTTTGGCTCTTTAAATATTTCAAATAGTGAAGAGAGAGCTAGACCTCTCAAATATTATGAAGCAATTCTTTTTCAATTTGTTAACCCAAAAGCTTGGGTTATTTGTTCCACTGCTGTTACTTTATATTATCCTATTAATGAGAATATTATAATAGGTACATTGTTTATGGTTATTATGTCTACTATTGTGAATATACCTTCTATTAGTATTTGGGCATATGGCGGTAGTGTAATACGTCAATATTTAATTAATAAAAAATTAAAAAAAATGATAGAATTAATTTTAGCTATATTACTTATAGCAACAGCTGCATCAGTCTTTTTTTATAATTCTTAAGGAATAGGTATCTCATAAAAATCACCAACAATATTATATCCTCTAGCTACAGCTGGTCTTTTGGAAATTAAAACGTACCAACGTAGTACGTTTGGATAGTCTGTAATATTTATTTGATGTCTTTCAAATCGAGCTACCCAAGGCCAAATGGCTATATCAGCAATTGAATAATTTTCAGCAATATAATCTTTATTTGATAATCTATTATTTAAAATTTCATATATATGCTTTGCATACTCCATAGATTTTTCTTCAGCAAATTGACTTTTTCCAGGATTGTAAAAAAGATATTGATGTGCTTGCCCAAGCATGGGACCAACGTAGGCCATTTGAAAAAATAGCCATTGCACCACATCCCAATAATTTTTTTTATCTAATAATTTATCAAATTTTTTTGCCAGGTAGAGAAGTATTGCTCCTGACTCAAAAATGATCTGATTATTTTCATTATCTACTATTACTGGAATTTTATTACTTGGAGAAATTTTTGAAAAATTTTCTGAGAATTGTTCTTTTTTATCTAAACTTATAGGTATCACATTGTATTTAACACCTAACTCTTCAAGCATTATAGTAATTTTTCGACCATTTGGTGTTGCAGATGAATATAAATCAATCATTTTTTTAGATTTCGTTCAATTTAGAACTATATAGTAAAAATGGAAAGTTCTACAGATAATATAATTAAACTTGCCTGGAGTGATAAAATTTCTTTTGAAAAAATTAAAAGAATTTATGGATTGAGTGAATCTGAAGTTATTAAAATAATGAGAAAAAATTTAAAATCTAAGTCTTTTAAAATTTGGAGAGAAAGAGTTAGTGGAAGAACAAGAAAGCATGAAAAAAAGAGAATTTTATCAACTAAATCAGAAAAAATAGAGGAATATGTATAAAATTTTTATTTATATATTTTTATTTACTGTCATATCTGTAAAATCTTTTGCTGACCAAAGTGATAAAAGATTAAATTATCTTTTCAACAAGTTAATAATCACAGAAAATCAACAAGAAATAATTAAAGTAACTAATCAAATCTGGAATATCTGGCATGAAATTGATGATCCAAAAATAACAAGAGATTTTGAAACTGGGGTTCAGATGATGAATTTAGGATATTTACCAAGAGCAATAGATTATTTTAATCAAGTAATAGTTTCTAGACCTAATTTTGCTGAGGCATGGAACAAAAGAGCTACCGCTCATTTTATAATGGGAAATTTTGATTTATCTATGCAGGATATAAGTCAAACATTGCAATTAGAACCAAGGCATTTTGGAGCTTTGGATGGGATGGGTCTTATATTTATTCATCTTAACCAACCAGAAAAAGCAATTGAAATTTATGATAAGATGTTAGAAATATTTCCATACAGTATTGATACAAAAATGAAAAAAGAGAAAATTTTATCTTCAACAACTAAATCTACTTAAAAACTAAAAAGTATTATTAATATAGATAAAGTAAAAAAACTTATAAAAGTACTTAGAACTATATTAGAGGATATTAAATCTTTTTGAGAGTTATACCTAAAGGCAAAATAATAAGTTTGAGAACCGCTAGGTAATGCAGCTGCGAGTGTCACAGTTAATACTAACAAGTCATCTAATTGAAAGAAATACTTAGAAATTATAAATCCAATTAAGGGATGAATAATATTTTTTAAAAAAGTTAAGATTAACGATTTCCGAAAAGACAAAATTAAATTAAATTTTGCTAGAGCAAATCCTAGGGAAATAAGAACGCATGGAAGGGCAAAATTTGATATATTATTTAAAGGAGATATTAAAAAAGAAGGTTGAGAAACTTTATAGTAATTTAATAATATTCCAAAAAAAATACCTACAAGAACAATATTTTTTAATAAACCTGTTATTGTTCTAAAAAACTGACTGTGTAGTTTTAACGTTCTATTTCTATAACTTTCTATTATTAAGGTTGTATAAGTAAAATGAATCAAACCATGAAATAAAACTAAAATCATATATGGCATTACATTCACCTTCCCTAAAAAAGAATGCATTAAAGGTATTCCTAGTGCTACTGAATTTCCAAAACAAGACCCTAATCCAACTAAAGCACTATCATCAATTTTGTATTTAAATTTTTTAACAGCAATCAAAAAACCAATAAAAAAAACTATAATACCTGCGCCAAAGAAAGATATAAGTAATGATAGTGTGTTGATGTTTGGAAATTTAATTTGCCAAAAATATGCAATTAAAGCTAAAGGAAGTAAAATATTAAAACTTAAATAATCAAATTTATCTGAGATTTTATCTGATAAAATATTTAGTTTTTTTATTATAAATCCAATAATGACATAACCAAATACTGAAAAAATAATATAAGTTAGATTATTCACTACTAATTAGGTTTTTTAAAATATTATCAAAACTGCCTTCCAATAAATCATTAAAGTCATTTAAATTAAAATTAAAATTTATAGAATTATCAGATGATATGATTTTAATATTTGGATTTTCTGCATTTCCTCTGATTTTAATTCCAATTATTTCTTCCTCTTTTTCATTAATAGTAATTTTAAGATCGACTGTTTTATTTGATAAATCATATTCTCCTTCTCCATTAATTTGGAAATTATTTTTTTGAGACTTAAAAA
>Ga0206683_10000312_pt1 | contig 36688 bp, 37 predicted proteins | sample M280m12015metaG_FD_155483 | JGI IMG/M metagenome (GOLD analysis project Ga0206683, IMG submission 155483) | Ammonia-oxidizing marine archaeal communities from Monterey Bay, California, United States - M2 80m 12015 | ecosystem: Environmental > Aquatic > Marine > Intertidal zone | place: USA...
TCCCCCCTGGTCGCATGCTCGACCGCAGGGGATTCATCCGGGGAACCTCCCTCGGGGTTCTTCATGGTCATATCCTTGATCCTCCCTTCCAGCTTACGAGAAGCGGCATCTATGGAATTTAGGAGGTCTCCAAACCTTGACCCTCCCTCCTGTTCCTCTGCCATGTCTAGCGGGACGAGTAGTAACCCTTGAATCCCCCGACAATTCCCGAAGGCCGGATGCCGAAGATAAGGAGGCCGAAGAAGGGGTGGTGGCGCCCCGAGAAGTACAAGAGGCTCCTCAGGATTTCCAAAGTAAAGCCCAGTGAGAAGGGACTACCCCCTTGCCCTGCATGCGGAGAGTGGAGCATGCAGAGGGACAACACCCGAAATGAGATGTTCTGTGGCCTATGCGGGGCCGTGCTCTGATTCGCCAAGTCAATACGTCATTGCCCCTACCGTGCCATGTCGCTGTGATGAGGAACCGCACCGGGTGCTTCGGGCATTCAGAGTGATGGGCGATCTGAGCGACACATCAGTAGATGTACTCAATGAAGAATATCGTCCCGTTCCATATGAAGTGGCAAATGATGGGCGGCCAAATGCTCCCGGTTCTAATTCTCAGCCACGCATACAAAATTCCTCCAATGCACGTAACTCCAATTCGGTAGAAACCGAAAGATGGATCAAAAATAGTATAGTGCATTGCGCCGAACATCATCCCACTAGCCAGTATCGCAATCCAATCGGGGTGGACGCTCCTAAGCGAGTCTAGGATGTACCCCCTGAATATGAGCTCCTCGAAAAGTGGGGCGCACACGGCCATAGTTACGAACATTAGGATCAGTATGAGTGGGTCACCGGCAGAGCCTGCATCAGCGAAAAACATATCTCCAGGGTCAGGTATCCCGAGAATTGAGTCGTAGATTAGTCCGTAAATGATGACTAGGATAATGTCCATAATAGTAACGAGGGCCACTAGTAATGCAGCCTTCTTTAGCGCAGGCCTATTGAATAGGCTAGATAGGTAACTAAATTTCCCTTCTAGAAGTATGGCCACGATTAGTATGACTCCTGTGGACAGATAGTACACAATACCCATTATTTCATTGAACAAGTCGAGTTGGCTATTGTCTAAGTCTGCAGTATATGCTATTCCGCCACCAATAAATGCAATTGCGTATATGGACAAGAAAACTGCAAACCACATGGCCGAGACTTTCAGCCAAGCTATTCCGGTTTCGTCCGAATTGAAATCGGACATCGAGGGGCCATCCGACTTTCCGAATAAGGGAGATATGTGTTGCCCGGAGAAGTCCCAAATTTCTGTGAGCCCGGAGTCCTTGTAGAGTTGCCTTTTTTTCTCATTAAAATCGGAAGAAAGTACATCGAAATCATTGAGAAAATCTCTTGACCCTTCTCGATTGTTGAAATGCGGCTCAATGACATTGTAGCATAAGTAACCCACCAGGAATACCGTAAATATCGATAAAAAGAATCCCAAGAACCAGCCAAAGAGCATGAAAGTGGCCAGCCCCCCTATTATTAACATCGCCAAGGTCCCTGGTGATGGGAACTCGTCGGTCAGGAACGACCTTCCGAATGGCCCCAGTTCCTGCTCCACGCCCCTCGATACACGTCAATCACTTCATCCCTGCCCCGGTTGAACCCCTTGTATTACGCGAAATGGCAACTATGGGTGGGAATCATTCATGACCGGGACTTGGCGGAGCGCGTCCGGTAGAACACATGATCGAGCTTACCGAAGACCAGTCCATCTCCCTCCTGCTTGTCTTGGGATTGCTGCTGGTTACCAAGGTGAGGGACATGCTGGACACAAGCGGCATCGTCATGGCGATGATCGTCGGCCTAGTCGTCTCTCTCATGGGCCACTGGACGTGGCTGGTCATCCTCATCACCTTCCTGATCATAGGCTCCACAGCAACAAAGTGGAGGTTCGAGGAGAAGCTCGCACTATCGATAGCAGAGGAGAACGAGGGGACCAGGGGGTGGAGGAACGTCCTCGCCAATGGTGCTGCCCCGATGGCCGTCGCGATAGCCCACTGGTCAACCGGCGACTCCAGTTGGGACTACCTCGCGCTCTGCTCATGCGTTTCCGTGGCCTGCTCGGACACATTGGCCTCCGAGATAGGGTCACTCGACATGCGCACTCGCAGCATAATCAACCTACAGGCAGTTCCACCGGGCACCAATGGGGGAATGTCTCCAACAGGCACCGTCGCAGCTCTCGGAGGGGCCGTGATTATTGGGATATTCTCAGTAGCAGTGGCCTCCGCAGCGGGCGACGAAACTCCTACCTTTCTCCTATTCTCAGTAGTCTCAGCGATAGGGTGGATAGGGTGTCAGATAGACTCACTTCTAGGCGCGCTGTTGGAGAACAGGGGCTACTTGGGAAAGCACTCAGTAAACCTCCTTGCTACAATGTCCGGGGCGGCGCTAGCAGTACTGGCCAGTATCCAGTTCCTATAGGAACTGCTAGCCGTTGGGTTTGAACGCAACCCCTCTCAGGGTTGTGCATGGGACGGAGGCGTGCAAGTGTCCTTCCGACCCTCGTAATAGCGCCAATTTTGGTATGCGTCCTGCTGGCATCGTCCATTTCACTGGGCCAATCTGCAATTTCTCCCAGCGGGCCGGGCGAGGAGTGGGAACTCCCTGAGCAGCACATGATATTCCTGAAGGGCGAGGAGCAGGCTCCCTTCTTGGATAGGAACTGGTCGGTCCTGACAGGCGAGCCTCTGGGAAGGGCGGAGTTCACCAGGGTAAGCTCCTCATTATCCCCGAACCTGATTGACATTCAGTCAGCACCACTGTCCGAGGCACTCAGGTTCGAGGGCAATATCACTGTCCAGCTCTTCGCATCCCTGGAGTCCTCGAACGATGGTTGCAGGATCTCAAACGTCCTACCCGGTTCTGCAGGTGCCGAGACATCTTTCACAGTATCACTCAGCCTGGGCACATCAGCAGTACTGACCAACGCTGTCACAAACTCCATGGCCATGGAAGAGTCATTCCTGTTGGCTCACCTTTTCACAGTCCAGGCGACAGACGTCAATGTCTCACTAGCCCCGGGGGACCTGATTTCTCTGAAGGTGGATGTCCAACACGATTGTCTGCAGAGCGGTGTCCTATGGTGGGGCTCTTTCGATGCAAGGACGGGAATAGTCCTCGATGGCGATATCCTTGACCCATCGCTGGAAGTGGTGATCGACTCGAACAGGATGGCAAGAGTCCAGTTCACCCCCCTGTCCCCTTGGGGAGAGGGGGATTTCGACTGGCAGGTTCTAGAGATAGTGGGCCCAATGGATTGGGACGAGATGATTCATGGGAATGGCGATGAGGACCAGAGGGCGGATCATTTCGAGATACCCCACAGTGTGATGATAGGCGACGCCAATAGGACAGTCAGAGTCTGGTCTTCCGAGAAGCCATTGACTCCTGGGAAGTACATGGTCGACGGTTGCTTTGTTCTGACTGACCAGCATCCCGGGGACACTTGTCATGCAGTGGGTGTTCTGAGATTTGAGGTGCCTGAGGACAAAGACCCCCTGTTGACTGGGTTCTGGGCCGCTATTATAGTGCCACTCTCAATTGTCGGCTGGATTGGTTTATCGATTAGAGAGGCAGCTATGCCTCTGCCTGCCTATGCCGTCATACTGTTGCTTGCCATAGCTGCGTTGGGTCCCGCTTCTCAACTTCCAGATATCGATACTGAGGCCAACGGGGGGAGGGGGGCAGCACCCTCTTTCGTCCTGATATCTCATGGCGGCGAGGAAGTCTCGGTCTCTTTGGATGATTTACTCGAGGGCTCAGATGGAGTGGTGATAGGTCTATTCCAAGCAGGCTCCCCTTATGCAGAGCATCAGAGGGGCGATTTTGAGTCTGCGATGATTGTATTGGAGAGGGACGTCGAATTCGTACAGATAGCAACTGGTAAAGATATCCAGGCGGTAAACATAGATGGGCATGCGGCCGTGATTAACGAGTCATGGCCCCTACTCCTTGACGAGCCCGACTCCAGTATCGGAGCAAGCCTTCCGAGTGGCCCCACGGATGCCGTGATAGTCATCGACCCAGCCGGATTCGTCACAGCTTGGAGTCCTGGGACCATGTCATCCGAGGAGATCAAGCAGGCGGTCGAATCTGGAATCAGGGGCTCGGGAAATAGCCCTCTAGATTTGCTTTCGATGTTATTCTCATTCTCCCTCCTCCCTCTATTCATACTCGCTCTGCCCTCCGGTAGAGAGGACGAGCCAGGCGATGAAATGAATCCATTCGCCGGCTCAATAATGACTGCCGCCGCCGCTTCAGCAGGGTTTGCGGTTTGGGCGATTCCAGTGGCTTTACTGGCATTCACGGGAATTTCGCCATCTTGGTTAATCGTCGAAATATTGCTCTCAATAGTGCTGACTTACCATGGGCTAGCAATTCTCACATCGGGGAAGATAGCAGAGATCGAGTTCGTTTCCACGCTTGTCCATTCCAAACTTCCCGACGAATATGCGCAGTGGAGAGGCACGGGGGAATTCAACAAGGACGCCTATCTTGGCCTCTGGCTCGCTTGGCTCGGCTGGATAAGTACTCCCTACTTGATTCCCCAGGGGGTCGGGGCAGTCGCCCTATCCGGACCGTTCGGCCTGTTACTCTCGATTTTCCTGATGCTCGCATTCGTGGCATCGGCCGGATTGACCGTTTCATTGTCTAGAGCCATTTCGGCCATTCCGGGGGCTATTTCGTTGTCACTAGGGCAGATTAGCATGGGAATCCGCCCTAGGGCATGGGGCATGGCCTCAGTGGTATTTGGCATCTGGATGGCCGTAAGCCTGATCGTTTTGTCATCTCAGACCGGCCTCTCTTAGAATTTCATGGCCCAATGACCGTGAGCATCATAAGAGTGAGGCCCCACCGAGTATCACTTCCTTAGGGGGGTATAGTATAACCTGGTAGTACCGCGGGCTCCAGTTGCACGGGAATGACGACGAGTGGGTTTTCTGATGGATCTGATGACCAACTGGAGCACCGACCCGTCGCAACCCGAGAGCGTGCGCAAGCCGGGTGCACGCTAAGCGGAAGATACCCGCTGATCTGGGTTCAAATCCCAGTGCCCCCACCAAAATGCCGACATTCAGCTATTGCGAGGGACTTGGATAGGTCGAATTGAAGAAACACCATTCATTCGCAACGCCATGGTGAATACTAGGACAGGCTTACTCTTGGTCACCATACTCGTGATGCCACTCGTCGGGAGCTTGGACCCGCCTGCCGAGCCAGAGAGAAACATCGGATTTTCCAGCAGTGTGCCGGAACAGTCTCCAGTGACTTGGGCGAATCCAGGGCCATGGTGGTCATGGACATCGCTTGATTCCGACAGGAACGGAATACACGACTCAATCCAGAGTGCCACAGGCCCAGTCAATGTCGGTATTTCCTTCAGTCGCCCCGTTTCCGATGGTGACCGCTCATCATTGGAGATGATGGGCCATACTATCACAGTAGAGCTTCCTTCTGTCAGTGCAGTTCTAATTGGCCCCGTGGATGTCTCGGAGGTGGAAGCACTATCAGAACTAGATGGGGTGGTAATGGTCGAGAGGTACGGCTCAGTTGTATTCCACGGGGACATTCAGACCCCCGCAGTGAAGGCCAGAAATTCTTCCGACTACCCCGAGGGGGCATGGGATCTCGGTTTCAGTGGTCAGGGAGTCAACATCGCCCTAACTGATACAGGGGTGGATAACGAGCACCCGGGGCTATCTGGCAAGTTTGTTGCAGGTTATGATGCAGTTTGCTTTGTCCATTCCGATCCGCAATGCATACTGTCGGGAGGCAGGGTCGAGGACGGATCTTTCGACCCCGATGACGGAAATCAGCATGGGACTGCGTGCATGGGGATGGCCAGCGCAACTGGAATTGAGTCGGATGGGAGCCAATCGGATTTCTACGGCTCGGCCCCTAACGCTTCCCTGGTAGACGTCAGGATTGGTACTGACGTCGGCGCGGGCCCCTTCGAGAACTACGTATTGGAGCAAGAATTCTATGAGTCAGCGATGAACGGCCTACAATGGATCATCGATCATAGGGACGATGCTTGGCCGGGGGTGGACGAGGCGAATCACGGAATCGACATCATTTCCCTGTCATGGGGGATAACGAGCCACGAAAACGGTGAATCGGATGGCTCGGATATGCATAGTCGAATTCTGGACGATGCTATGCAGGCAGGCGTCACCGTCTCGAACGCAGCAGGAAACTCGGGACCCGACAATGACGGACTTTCTGGCATGAGCGCGTCTTCGCTATCGATTACAGTAGCTGCTACAGATGACCAGAACACAGTGAACCGGGACGATGACACTATCGCCTCATACTCATCAAGGGGCCCAAGGAGGGACAATGGCGATGGAAATCCCGTGAACGAGCTGATTCCAGAAATAAGTGCCCCAGGGTCCAATATTGTTCAGGCCGAGGGTTGTGTCTCCAGTGGGGGGTGCAGTAACTTCCTTGGTGGCGACGCATCTGGGAACACCTACACGGGGAGGGGCAGCGGAACATCCTATGCCACGCCATCAGTTACAGGCGTCATAGCCCTAGTCATGGAGGCCAACGAGAATCTCACGCCTCTCCAGATAAAGGAAGTCCTCAAGCAAACTTCGGAGAGGAGGGGCGAGCCTAGCGCACCTGAAGTCGATCCGTACTGGAACAGGGACTTCGGCTATGGGATGGTGGACGCCTATGCGGCCGTGTCTCTCGCATTAGTCCTCAACGAAGCTGAAAACCTAGCGGAAATAGACCCCTCTATACAGAATCACTTGCTCAACTTGGTGGACTCAAATGGAACGATCAATGCCACGGGTCATTCGTGGGGGCAGATGGGAAGCATTGACAGAGTCGAGTATAGGATCGACTCCGGAGAATGGATTGAAGCAGAATACTCTGCAACACTTTCGGAGATAGGGCCGCTCGTCCCATTCCTTTGGCACGTAATTCTCAATCCTCAGAAACTCGAACTAGGATCTCATGAGATTGAAGTTAGGGCGGTTTCCGGCACGAGCTACTCACTTCCAGTCATGGCAACTGTTCATGGAACTGGGGGTGGAGGCGACTCGATGGCGATTCCTCCAGCAGCAATTGCCATGGTCGTCGGAGCCTTCGTAATTTGGGTTGCAGCATTGGCCTTCATTAGGCTGAGGTCGGACGAGGAAATAGAGTCAATGATATCCAAACTGAGCGGGAAATCAGACACCACCGTAGAGGGCGAAGTCATGGTCGCAGAGATAGTCGAAGAAAACCCGTCGTAGAGCAGTATAGAGGCCTCCGAGCCACCTTATTCAAATCATAGGTCTTCCCTCCGCAGGCCATGGTGCGATTCTCCGACCGTGCGAACAGCATCCGTCCTACTGGGGTGAGGCGCATGTTCGACATGGCTGGGGACGATGCTATCCAGTTCGGCCTCGGAGAGCCCGACTTCCAACCGCCCCCTTTGGCAATCGAGGCATTTGGCCATGCCATGAGGGATGGCAGGAACAAGTACACTACGACAGCAGGTCATCCAGAGTTGCGAGCCAAGATTGCAACTCTCTGGCACCACTTGCTGCCCGACATTGACGAGTCCAACGTCTGCATCACTATGAGTGGGACCAATGGCCTTCTGGACATCTTCCTGGCCCTTGTCAATCCTGGCGACAATGTCCTAATTCCAGAGCCATACTTCCCACTCTACCCTCCCGATGTTGAGATTTGCGGAGGCGAACCAAATCTCTACCCCTGCAGATTCGAGAATGGCTTCGTCCCCTCTGTGGCTGATCTGGAGGAGAGGTTGGATGAAAACACAGTCGCGATTCTGTACAACTTCCCAAGCAACCCAACGGGGGGGAACGTCAACGAAGAGCAGAGGGACGAATTAATTGCGTTTGCCAAAGAAAATGACCTCTGGGTAATTACGGATGAGGTGTATGACAGAATTGTCTATGACGCACCACACGTTTCATTCGTGGGAGCCGGATATGACAAGGTGATAATGGTTCAGTCATTTTCCAAGACATTCGCAATGACTGGGTGGAGGATAGGGTACCTGCTATCTCCAGACGACGAGGCAATGGCACAATTGACAAAGATGCAGTACTATGTCACGGCTTGCAGTAATGACGCAATGCAGCACGCAGTACTTCAGGCATTGGAAAAAGCTCCTGACTACCCTGAATCAATGTGTGCCGAGTTCAAAGCCCGGAGAGATCTGATTTGTGAAAGACTCAATGCAATGCCAGGGGTTTCCTGTCATGTGCCGACGGGGGCATTCTACGTATTCCCTAAAGTCGAAGTTCCCGGCATGACTAGTGAGGAAATCGCCATGGCATTGTTGGAGGGGGGAGTCTTGTGTTCCCCAGGTACCGCATTCGGGGCCGCTGGAGAAGGCCACCTCAGATTTGCATACACAATTTCCAGAGACGATATCTCGCGTGGAATGGATCGGGTCGAGAGCGTACTCTCGGATTTACGTGGAGACTGAGGTCTGGAGATGCTAGTCACCATGGTTACTTTCGTTGCTTCCTTGGCATTGTCATGGTACCTATCCTCATTGTTGGGAGATCATGGTTCAACGAATGCCACCAGGGAATTAGCACCCTCCCTTTTCATCGTCTTCCTTTCTTCCGCCTTGTTATGGGAGTGGGGGCCAAGTTCTCTGGGTTTCGGCCTGATCATCGGCTCAGGATGGTACTTCTTGAACAGGACAGTTGATATGATTCTTCCAGTCTAGTTCCCATCAAACAACTCGAATGGAATATCTATCATTCCACCGTCATCGTCCCCCTCTCCTTCATCCTCATGTAGGATTCCACCGACACCAAGGTCGTCTAGAGTTGGGACCTCCTCATCAGGGGCCTCAAGAAGCCCCATCTGCAGATTTTCCATCCTATCTTCTGTGGAAAGCATCCATTTGGGGATTCCATTGGAACCACCCAGTACCGAAATCGATGTGAAAGTGGCGAGAGGCAATACTGAGATGGCAATCAGGAAGTCGATTATCGCCTTGGGGGGGACTTCAGCATCCGGTGCAATTCTGTCAAGCACGAGGGACTCGATATGAATCTCGTTCCACTTGGAAAAGTCGACCTCCAACCAATCCAGAGATGCCTCTAGGAGAAATCTAGCTGTGAACCAGAATATCAGTATCGGAAGTATCCATGAAAACCTCGAGACCCTCCAAATCACAGTCCTGAACATCGCTGCGAAAACAACCAGATGCTGGGAGATGAATGGTTGCATTCTAACTGCCAGCCAAAGGGATACTAGGTATCCAGCCATCCCCAATTCGAAAGCCCTCTCAGGCTTCATCACGGACTCTGGAACACCTTCCATAATGGCCAAAGGAATCGCTATCAGGAGGACCTGTATTGGAACGGCAATTAGTTGTAAACCCCCATGAACCGAAATTAGATCAATCCCCTCTGATCTCACCTTTTTGTCAACCAATCTGGTCATCCTTCCATATGGGCTGGAGTATAGGGATATTCTGGAGAGGTCGACCAATTCTGGATCCCCTTTTCTCCTGCTTAGGCCAAGAACGGGAAGCCACCCTCCCCTCTTTACGACTGAAAGTGGCTTGTAGCCACCAAGTAGCAGAGCGAGAGATAGTGAGAATATGCCATAAAGCAGACCAGCGATAACTATCCACTCAATCAACTCGGTCCTGACGGAGACTGAGAAAGCCCCCCTGTCAATTTTGAGAAGGTAGGTGGCTGAGAAACCGAAGATGGGTACGAGAGTGACTTGGAGAAATACGAGGAACGACAGCGCGACCCTGTGACGTAGGGATTCCGTATCGCTCATGTGCACACGCAAACTCATGCAATCATAAGTCCTTCATTCCCTCATACTAGTTATCACGTATTTTATTGTGGAAAATTATGGGAGCGGAATTTCCACTATCTCTGCGACGAACTTGGTGTCCCAACCTTCATACAGGTAGTTAAGACCCCAAAACTGTTCATCATGCGCAGTCAATATCCGCTCTTCTTGTGCTTCTTGCTAATTGCCACTAGCATGTCGCCCGCCTTGATCGGTAATTCTCTGGATTTTGACACGGTAGACAGGGGTGCCCAACCTAGGGCTCTGATTGACTTCGAGGTGACGTCCATAGAGGTCGGTAACTCATCAAGGGATGCCATGGATTGGGAGCAGCCCAATGGTGAGATAGCAGAGTATATCATTCGCGATGAGACAGTGCAAATCAATGTCACATTCACCCAGGCGGGAACGTCGAGCCAGCCAGCTACCGCAGACGGCTGGCTGCAGATTTGGCATCCAGTAGGATTCATCATTGCGCAATTCCAAGTTAACATGACACTCTCTGGTTTGCAGTCCGTGAGGGAGGAATTCATCTGGACTCCCTCTGCTGCCCACAGTGCCATCGACGAGAATGGTTACTTGTATGGTGGAATCACACTCCTTGGGATTATTGATGGCGGTCTGGCCGATGATAATGACCAGAATAACGAGCTTTCCAGGGACATCCCTGTAGCTGTTTGGCATGACCCAATGGATAACGGGTTTTGTGGAGATGTAGATGGGGACAATGTGAACGATTGCCCAAACATCCCATACGCAAACGCCCCTATTTGGGTAGGTGCCGGATATGAGGCGGACAACTCACTCTCTTCGGATCCGGACACATACGGACATTGGAGAATGACCAATGCCTCCTCGAGCGAGGGCGAGAATCACTGGAGGGTCTCAAGGCCCGGGGCAGACTACGCGAGTAACAGGCATGACAGGCTATGGTGGGGATGGTTCACTCCTTTCGATAGCTGTGACGACCCCGGTCACGGACTTGGATACGGGACATTGGACTCCTCGGTTACGACTGCATACGGCTCTAGATTCTGCAAAATTAAAATCAGGGGATTTGACTTCATATCCATGCACCTGATAACATCTGCATGGGGGCAGATGTCGCAAAATGACACCCTCAGAATAGAGGCAGACGCAGCCTCATCAGTAGAGTACTTCGACTATTCTGCACTCAATCTTTCAACAGCCGACTCAGACTGGTCGCGCCAGATATGGAATATGACAGGTCTCCACGAGTCAGGTGAATTCACCATGGCCCTCAAGTTTGATTCAGATGGCTCCTCGGCGACTGAGGGAATCCACATCGACTCTTTCCTGATGTTTGCAATCCAGAGAGTTCCCGAGTATACGATTGAGGCGGACTGTGATGACCCGCTCCCGAATGCATACCTCGTAATACCAGCGGATCCTCATCCCCCCTCCCTTCACTGCAGAATTAGGAACAATGGGTATGTCGATGTCACCCTGAGACTGTTCACAGAGGTCTCAAACCAGTCCTGGATGTATGGTTACCCACTTAGAATCGACTCCAACAATAACGTGGATCACGACAACTACGTTGTTACTGATATAGTCAAAGCACTAACTGTCATGGATGCATGGTTCAACCTATCCATACCAGATGGGGCCGAAGTCCAAGAAATGGAATGGTATGTTGATATCAATGATGGGACCACAAATTTCTCCAAGGCCTCGTTGACAATTCCCGTTTCAGTTCAGGCGGCCTACTCGTGCAAACTCGAACCCGTGACCATTTCTAATCCAGCTGCAACTCTAGAGCCAGGGGCCAATGGGACAATTCCAATGGTATTCAAGAATACAGGAAACCAAGTCGCAACTTGGAATCTCGGGGCATCCTTTGCCGATACTACCTGGGGGATGGAGAACATGGAGTGGTATGACTCCTCAGGACAACTAGTGACTAGCATAGAGCTACAGGTCAACGAGGAAATCTCATTGGATGCAAAGATAATCGCTCCAGACCAGATTTCACCCGGGGTCTACGAGATCACCCTGATCGCCAGTGGTAGGGCACCTGCTAATTTCATGGCCGTTTGGAATCTGAACATAGAGGTCCCGGTTAGCTATGACATAGAGATCATTCCCTTTGTAACTCAGTATGAGGCACCGGCAGACGGATTCTTCAGGTCAATCGAGATATTGATTGTCAATCATGGCAACTCGGAAGAGTCCTATGATCTGTACCTGGACGCGAATTGGCACTTGGATCTGTCTCTGAACACCCAGAGAACCCTTGGCATAACTCCGTTCGGGGGCGACACAACGGTTTTCCTTCAGCTGCCGATGCCGTATGGAATTGAACCAGAAACATATGAGATCACCATCAATGCAAGGAGTGTTAGTGATCCAGGCTATGGCGAGCAGAAGAAAGTCTACCTTGCTGTGCCCGAGACACATCTGGTCGATGTGGAGGACCTTGACATGCTTGAGGAAGTTTTCAGGGGTGGCGACCCACCTCGTTCCGTAAGTTGGGAGGTTACAAACAACGGTAACGTCGATGACGCCTTCTACATAGATTTCGAACATCTCTCAGATGTTTCGGTCGACGCATCCAATCTCGTAACAGATGGCAATGGCGATAGAACCCCGTTCATTCCAGCTGGGGGCTCATTCAACATCACCGTCCTATACTCATTCGCCGATGAGGCCTTCGGAGACCGTTCTATTACAATGACTGCCACCAGCAAGGAAGCGGCCATTAGCGGATCATCCTCATCCAGCTCAGGAATAGCCGAGTTCCATGTGGGGGACCAAGGTTGGATAGTGCTCCTCCCTCCTTCGGATGTAACCATCTCGGAAGAGGATAATGACATACAGCTAACTTTCTCAGTCAAGAATAACCATCCGACCGACTCGCAACTGGTCAGGACGGATGTCGACAGGGACTCAGATCTATTCTTCAACATCGTAAATGCCAGGATCGAGCAAGAGGACAGGGACTTCGTCTTGGATACAGGGGCGACTCGAGCTGTAACTGTGACTCTCCATGTCACCCAGGAAAACCTCGACTCACTTGCCGAGGATCAGATGACTTTCGAGTTAACATTGGATGTGGACTCTGACATAGACAAGATTTCCAGGACCGTCATGATAACCCTGGTGAGGCCAGTGCCGATTGACGATGGACCCACTGCCAAAGAGGCTGCATTTTTCGGCGGCAATGTGTTGTTCCTCGTACTAGGCGTGATTGTCATGCTGGGAGTATTGTTCGTTGCTGCTAGAACCCTAAGATCCGCAACTTCCCCCCTTGAGGAGATATCGACTCTTGACGACTATGAGATGACAGTCTCCGGAAGTGGTTGGTCTGGAAGCGAGGTTCCTCAGGCCCCATCACTGCCTTCATCCGATGAAGTCGCCAATTCCATGTATGGGGGCGCCAAGGAAATATTCGAACAGCCACCCCCTCCGATGCCCGAGCCAGAGGCCATGCCCGAGCCAGAGGCCATGCCCGAGCCAGAGGCCATGCCCGAGCCAGAGGCCATGCCCGAGGTGCCTCCCGGTGCCCCGCCCCTGCCAGAAGACGGCCTTCCTGAGGGTTGGACCATGGAGCAGTGGGCTCACTACGGACAAAGGTGGATAGACCAGAATAAATAGGCCATTTTCCCATTTGTGCCATCTGAAAATCATGTGCGAGTCCTTATGACCCCCCCTAAGGTGGCCCACTTCCCAATTCCCGAGCGTGAGAGCAGATGTACACTGGACAACAGCCAATTTTCATCCTAAAGGAAGGAACAGAGAGAACTAGCGGCAAGTCCGCGCAGAGTAACAACATCGCAGCTGCCAAGGCAGTCGCCGATGCTGTCCGATCGACCCTTGGGCCCAAGGGCATGGACAAGATGCTAGTTGATAGCATGGGGGACGTCGTAATCACGAATGACGGAGCGACCATCCTCAAGGAGATGGACATTGAGCATCCGGCGGCCAAGATGATTATTGAAATCGCCAAGACCCAGGAGCAGCACTGCTACGATGGAACTACTAGTGCTGTGGTGATAGCTGGCGAACTCCTCAAGAGGAGCGAGGATCTGATAGAGCAAAACGTGCATCCAACAGTCATATGCGAGGGTTTCAGACTAGCTGCGGAGAAGGCATCGGACCTCATTGAGTCACACGCCCTCAAAGTTGACGAGAAAATTCTGAAGGAGGTCGCCAAGACTGCCTTAACCGGCAAGAGCGCGGGCGCAGTGAAGGATTTCCTCGCCGATATCAGTGTGGATGCGGTAATGGCTGTGGCCCACACCGATTCCGGTGTAACCATGGTCGACGTTGACGACATCAAGATTCAGAAGAAGCAGGGAGGCTCTATCAGGGACAGCACACTGATCGACGGGATAGTTCTGGACAAGGAAAGAGTCCACAGCGGAATGCCAAGGTCAGTCTCAGATGCAAAGATCGCCCTAGTGAACTCCGCAATAGAGGTCAAGAAGACCGAAGTCGATGCAAAGATTCAGATTACCGATCCTAACATGCTTTCCCAGTTCTTGGATGAAGAGGAGCAGTATCTGAGGTCCCTGGTGAAGAAGTTCGAGGACGTTGGCGCAACGGCGGTAATTTGTCAGAAGGGAATCGATGACTTGGCCCAGCACTATATGGCCAAATCAGGCATTTTCGCAATCCGTAGGGCCAAGAAGAGTGATATGGAGGCACTATCAAAGGCCACAGGAGGAAGAATAATCACGAATATTGATGATTTGTCTACAGAAGATCTAGGAAACGCCTCAAATGTTGAGGAGAGAAAGATCGGCGACTCAGACATGGTATTCATCGAGGGATGCCCAGAGGCAAAGAGCGTTTCAGTTCTCATAAGAGGGGGCACCGAGCACGTAGTCGACGAAATAAAGCGAGCTTTCGACGACGCAGTTGGAGTTGTGGCCGTAGCTCACGAGGACGGAGCAGTGCTCACTGGCGGCGGCTCCGTATTGGCCGCCATAAGCAGAGATCTTCGCCAACATGCAGAGACTATTGGAGGCAGAGAGCAGATGGCCATAGAGGCATTCGCTGGAGCACTGGAAGTAATCCCAAGGACACTATCTGAAAATGCAGGACTCGATCCTGTTAACACCATAATTGACCTGAGAAAGGCACACTCAGAGGGCAAGGCAAACTTCGGCGTTAATGTGTACGAGGGCGGTGTAGCAGACATGTCAAAATCTAAGGTACTTGAGCCAAGCAGAGTTGTAGAACAGGCGATTCAAAGCGCCTCAGAGACAGCTGTAATGATTCTCAGGATTGATGATGTGATATCCAGCAGAGGAGTCCCTCCCGGTGGTGCCGGGGAGTTCGACGGATTGGATATGTGATCCATCTCGTCGTCATCGAACACTGTTTCCAGCGGCCACTTAGGCGAATGTTCAGAGTGAATAGGCATCATGTTCAATAATCGATGTCCACTGGAAAGATTACCCAGCCTAAGGCTGGGTAGGCGATTCCATGTCCGAAGGCCTCCCACTTCTGATTCTTTTCGGGTCCCAGTCGGGTAATGCGGAGGACCTGGCCTCCAAGGCCGCAAAGCAGGGAGCCCAACTCGGCCTTTCAGCTACAGTCAAGGGAATGGACGAGATTCAACTAGGCGAATTGCCCGGCTTTCAGCGTGTATTGATCTACTGCAGCACATGGGGTGAGGGTGAGCAGCCAGACAATGCAGAGGACCTCTGGCAGGCTGCCTCCGCAGATGGCGCACCATCTATGGCAGGTTGCCACTTTGCAGTTTGTGCACTCGGAGATACGTCGTACGAATTCTTCTGCGAGTCAGGGAAAGAATGGGATGGATGGTTCGAGAAGCAAGGCGCTACGAGGTTAGTCCCCCGCCTTGATTGCGATGTCGATTATGACAAACCTGCAGCCGAGTTCACAAACAAGGCACTTTCGCACCTCGCCGCCGTAGGTGCGGACGGCGTCTACGTCGAAGCAAATGTCGGCACCACCTCTGGTGGCCCTTCCGCCACTCAGCCCCAGTCAACAGACGAATCGGCCACGATTGCCAATGAGGTAGAGCTAGTTGGAGAAGGAGTAGAGGAGTTGCTGTCGTCAGGTGACAGGTCCTTGGACATACTATTCGGCTCTCAATCCGGAAATTCAGAGGCCCTAGCCTCCAAGATAGCTAAGCAGGCCAAGTCCTATGGATTGGAAGGCAAGGTACACGACATGGACGGTTTCGATTTCAACTCACTCGCTGCCAAGAAGAGGGTCATTATCGTGTGTTCAACCTGGGGCGAGGGTGAGCAGCCCGACAATGCCGAGGAGCTGTGGCAGTTTGCGAACTCCGATGCTGCCTCGAGTATGGAGGGAGTCCACTTCGCGGTATGCGCACTCGGAGATACCAGTTACGAGTTCTTCTGCGAGTCAGGGAAAGAATGGGACAGGATCTTCGAGAAGCTCGGAGCTACCAGGATTGTAGAACGGCTGGATTGCGATGTCGACTATGACGCACCATCAGCTGAGTGGACGTTGGAGGTGCTGCCCAATCTTGCTGCTGTTGATAGTACCGGACTATTCCATGAAGATATGGTGGACTCCATCAATCAACTCGCCAGCGGTACTTCCGGGGCAGAGGGCGAAGATGGATTCGCCGTCCCATCCATTCAGGCTGAGTCCATTCAAGTGGAGATCTCTGTTTTCCGATACGACCCGGAGTCCGCCTCCACTGGCTCCGATTCATGGGCCTGTGTATTTCCGGGACATACCTCGGTCATGGAGGCACTTAGAGCCATCAAGGCCACACATGATGGCTCACTTACCTTCAGAGATGGCACAAGTGACGACCCATCTACGGCGATCTCAGTCAATGGCAGGCTAGTGCTGCCAGGCAGGTCGAGAATCGACTCCATTGTAAGCGCCAGAGAAGGGACGGCCAGGATGAGGATTGACCCCCTACCCGGCTCAGAGGTGATTCGTGACCTCGTAGTGGACCATTGGCCACTAGAGAGGAAGCGAGAGTCGTCAGAGCCATGGATGGTAGCTTCCACAAGGGAAGGATTCCAGGCCCCACAGGGAGTCATTGGCACCATGCATTCAGTCGTGGCGACCAGACTACACTCTCTCGCGGACTATGACAGCGCACCCCTTCTCCATGCCAGCTCCGATGCTGTCCCATACGCAAATGGGTTCCTCGGACCAGCCGTCCTAGCAAGCTCGTGGGCAAGGAGATGCGATCCTAGGACCGCACCTGAGAGGAAGGACTCCATAGAGGCCATCATCGGATCGAAGAACGGAATAAAGGCAGAAACAGACTTAGCGCCCATTTCAAGGAGGGACGGATATGCCGGTGCTGTATCCGAGGGACTGCTTGAGGCTAGGACGAAGGCTCTGGAAAATGACTCATTCAACGGGCTTCTAGGTAAGCACGTTTGGTGGTACTGCTGGACAGTGAAGAGTAGTGGGAAGGTGAATGATACCGTTCTCTACCGTCAGGTACTCGGACCCATCGGACTTCTGGGAAATCTATTCTCCGGAGTTACTGCAAGAATGGTCCTCGGTTTCACAAGAACTGGCGGAAGTATTCTGAATGACATCCTTGGTATGGTCGCACCGCCAGCCGGAATTGGAAAGATGCCAAGGCAATTCAACACATCAGTCGACGATCACCACCAGGTCGTTGCAATATTCAATGAGATGGATGGTAGATTCTGATGGCTCTGAAGTATGCATACCATCCTGGAAATGTTGCTCACAGCGGCTCTCCCGAGGTTGCGGAGACGATGAAGCCAGTCGCACGTTCCTTGGGGTTGACCCTGACACCTCTCGAGGGCGCGACGTCCTGTGGGGCGGGAATCATTAGACAGGCAAATAGGAAGCTGCAGATTACCCTAAACGCACGAACCTTTGCTATGGCCGAGTCCCTCGGCCTCGAGATACTAACTCCTTGCGCCGCAACCGCGGGAAACCTGCAAGAGGACCTTGACTCACTGAGGGACGACCCTCTTCTGTTGCAAGAGGTCAATGACATACTATCGAGAACATGCGGTATGACGTTCTCCGGTGATACTGAGGTAAGGCACCTTCTTCACGTGCTAGTTGATGAAATAGGGCTGGAGAAGGTCGAGAAATTGGCAATCAATCCACTTGACATGGAAGTGGCTGGGTACTATAGCCCGTATATCCAGAGAAAGGGCGCATGCGGTGAAGACGACGTCCACGACCCGGATTACATGGAGAGGCTAATATCCGCCCTAGGGGGTTCTCCCGTGCAATGGGAAGGTCGAACAAACAGTGTAGGTGCACCAGGGCTCCTCTCGGAGGAGGGGACGGTTCTCAGACAAGCGGCAGCTGTGCTTTCTGAAGCCAAGGAAGAGGGGGCAGAGATAATCGTCAGCGCCTGCAATCTTTCTCATTCGGTCTTGGACATATACCAAGGCAAGGCAGGAAGAACTTCCGGGATCAGCACAAACATCCCCGTGATTCATCTAACTGAGATGCTCTCATTTGTCATGGGCCATCACAACACAAGATTCGCCCAACTAAGGACAAGGGTGGCTGTAATCGGAGACTGAGCCAGATATCAGAAATCTTCCAAGCCAGACTGCCCCTGGGGCCTGAACGTCTTAGGTTCGAGCGCCGCAACTCTCGACATTCCCGAATCATCGTCCACAGGCAAGTCTTCTTCATTAATCTCTAGCCTATTTCTTTCCCTTTCCGACTTCACGAATTCAGATGCGGCAATTTCAACACCATCAAGAACCGTGAAAGAGCCAAGGTTGGCTAGGTCCGAGTGGTGGCTCCGGGGCAACTCCCTTCTGACTCTATGAACGGCACGTTGCATCCCTTTCTCCCTTCTCTTAGCTGCTGCCATTGACCCTTCGTCACGAGTATCCTCGGCGATTAGAACAACAACTTCACCAAGCCTTCTGCGTCCCGTTCTACCTCTTCTCTGAATTGTCCTGATTTCACTAGAAACTGGTTCGTAGAAAATCACCAAATCAGCAGCGGGAATGTCTAGCCCCTCCTCTCCTATGGAGGTGGCCAGCAGTACATTGGATTCGCCTGATCTGAAACTATTCAACCTCTCAACTTGCTTTTTTGGAGAAAGCCCCTCTCTGCCCCCCTTGCTCGATTGCCCGACGAACTGTACAGAACTAACGCCCTCCAAACCAACAAGTGCGTCATCGAGTGAAGATACCGTATCCCTGTAGTTTGCGAAAACAATGACTCTGGAACCCTCCTCCCTCCTGATCCTCTCCCTTACAAGCCTCCTCACTGCACCCATTTTTGTGTGCGACTCACTCATTCCCGAAAGAGCTCCCCTCAACTCTCTAATGCGCGGGTCCCTGAGGAATGATAGGACGGATTTCTTAGTTCCGTCTTCGTCCCTTTCCATCCTGTCGAGGTACTCTCGGGAAGCCGATATTCCTTGGCTAAGGAGACAGTTAATGAGGTGGTGGAGCCTCATAGCAGTGGCAATCTGCGACACGGACTGGTATGCACTAGACTCCCCCCTAGAAATCGCCACCTGGGATCTATCCATGGCATTAGAAAGGCCGGAGTAACTAACCACTCCTGGCATAACGTATCTCCCTAGGCGTCTCTGCCTGTCCACAATGCCCGTTTGCCAAAGTCTGAAGGGTTCAGCCATATCCCGGATTTCCTGAGGTACCCTAACTGTAATCTCAGCCACTTCCAAATCGGAAAGATACTCACTAAGCATGGGTTCATCGGCGCCTCTAATGTGGATTCTGTTTGCACCCATCCTGGAGCAGACCTCTCTGACATCATCCGGCCTTGATCCGGGACTCGCTGTGGCTCCAAGAATTAACGGCGACTCCACCTTTGACAAGTACAAGTCGGAGACCTGTGCCATGGCATGGCTTCCCGTGCAGTGATGTACCTCGTCCAGTACCATTAAGCAACACTCAGACAGGTCAAGAACTCCTCTCTCCACGTCATTGCGTACTACTTGCGGGGTCGCAACAATTAGTTTCGACGCCCCCCACATTGCATCCCTCTTGGAAGGAGGATCCTTTCCTGTAACTGAGACCGGACTCCTCCCGTCTGGGAGGTCAATTACCTCCAACATCCCCTCAAGGTGCTGCTGAACCAGTGCGACAGTGGGGGCGATCATCAGTGCCCACCCCCCATTTCTATTCAGGGATTCTATAATCGCCATCCAAGCAACAGCGGTCTTTCCGGCTGCTGTTGGTAGAACGAGCATCATGGAACTTGTCAGGGCCTCATCGACCGCCTCAAGCTGATATGCCCTGGCCTCAATTGCCCCGTCGGACAGCATTGGATGGCACACAGTTGGTCGCACGGATATGACAATTCAAACTCAGGGTTGAAAATTGTTTCATATGGGGATATTGCCCATCCCACCCCTTAGGGGTGTACCGAACCCATCCCGATTCGTTCATATAGGGCATGTTTGTCGCAAGGCCGCTCACTACGTGAGGTACCAGACACCTGAAGGCTCTGCAAAGGCATCCTCAGAACCAGCTGACCACTCGGAAAGCTGGTATGGTGTCACGGTGCCTCCATTACGTGGTTAGCCCGGTGGATGGCCGTTTACGGCCTAAATCGGTGATACAAGGAGGAAATTGAATGGCCGACAAGAGTAGACCCCGCCGAGGTAGCATGGGCTTTAGCCCTCGGAAGAGGGCCCTTAGGAAGTTCGGCCGCATTCAGGCCTGGCCCGAGACTTCAGACTCGGAGGTCAGAGTTCTAGGATTTGCTGGCTGGAAGGCAGGAATGACACACGTCCTAATCAGGGATACCAATAGTAACTCAACATCAGCAGGACAGGAGGTTCGCAAGGCGGTTACCGTGGTCGAGTCGCCCCCAATGAAGGTTCTAGCAGTCAGGGGCTACAGAATGACCCCATATGGCATGCAAACCGCAGGGGAAGTCTGGGCCGACATGAACGAATCCGGTCCAGATGGTCTAATGCCTAGGCTCGCAAATCAGACTCGTGGCGAGAGGGACGCAGAACAAGGAAGGAAGCCAGCAAAGAGGGGCGGCAGGATTCCAAGCAGGGAAGGTTCCCCGGACGAGGCGATGGATTCGCTGAAGGACTCCGATTTGTGCGAAGTCAGACTAATTGTTGCTACTCAGCCCTCTCTGGTAAAGAGCGTCCCCGGAAAGACTCCAGAGATAATGGAAGTAGGATTGACCGGTGGAGACAATTCCTCGAAGATCGAGTGGGCCAGTGAGAGGCTGGGCGGCGAGATTACCGTTGAAGATGTATGGCAAGCCGGCCAAGATGTAGATGTCGTAGGCGTCACAAAGGGCAAGGGTTGGCAGGGCGCCGTCAAGAGATGGGGCGTCAAACTACTCAGCCACAAGAACAGCAAGCGCCGACGTCAGGCAGGGAATCTTGGTGACTTCGGAACTGGCTATGTCAGGAAGACAGTCCCTCAAGCCGGACAGATGGGGTATCACCAGCGTACCGAGCTAAACAAGAGAATCCTCAGAGTTTCAAACCCAGAGGAGTCGGATATCACTCCAGCAGGAGGCTTCCTGCACTATGGAGAGGTTACAAATCCATACATCCTGATTCAGGGAAGTCTTCCAGGTCCAGCTAAGAGGATGCTTAGGTTCAGGGATCCAATCCGACCAAGGGGGGACCTTCCAGAGGTAGTCCTCACCTACGTCAGTACCTCAAGTAAGCAGGGAGTGTGATTCAATGAAGGCAAAGGCATACAATTTGGTAAACTCCGTCGAGCAGGAGGAGATGGATGCCGGACTTCTTGCAGAGTCATTCAGTGTCGAAGCCAAGCTAGGGAAGGCAGTTAACCTTCCAGCCGCTTTCTCCTCGGAAATTAGAGAGGATCTTATCCGCTCCGCTGTCCATTCTTCAAGGGCGAACAGACGTCAACCATACGGCCACAGGGAGCATGACGGTAAGAAGGCCCCCCAACCAGGGATGAAGCACTCCGTAGAGTGGTGGGGCAAGGGTCGCGGTGTCTCCAGAATTATGAGGAAGACAGGTCAGAAGACAGGCGCTCAGAACCCTCACACGAGAGGAGGTAGGCGCGCCCATGGACCAAAGGTCGACAAGGACTGGACCCAGAAACTAAACTCAAAGCAGAGGTCAATCGCCAGAGATTCTGCGATAGCAGCAACTGCAAACTCGGACATGGTGGCCTCAAGGGGTCACAGATTCGATGATCAGGTCAGCTTCCCAATAATTCTGGATGGCTACACTGAGGATAGAGAAGGGGCTTCAGAGAAGTATGACATTGAGTCTATTCCGCTACAGTACTCAACGCGCAAGTTTGTTGCCATGATGGAGGGAATCGGACTTGGCGAAGATCTCAGGCGCGCCAAAGATGGACGTGCAGTCAGAGCTGGAAAGGGAACTATGAGGGGGCGCCGAAGAAGGACGCCAAAGTCATTACTTCTCGTTGTCGCTCAGAGGGACGGTCTTGACAGGGCCGCTGCAAACATACCAGGTGTCGACGTAGTTGCCGCCAAGGATCTGTGCGCAGAAGATCTGGCACCCGGTGGAGATCCAGGAAGACTAACAGTTTGGACCAAGTCCGCAATCGAGGCAATGAGGTGAAATTATGGTAGATCCGTTTGAAATCATCATTATGCCTTGGATTACCGAGAAGACACTCGAGGCAAGGAGGGTCGCCGACCCAGAGATAGGATACGCACAGAACAACAACAGGATAGAGTTCATCGTCCACCGAGATGCCACTAAGTGGCAGATCAGAGCGGCCGTCGAGGAACTTTTCGAGGTCAAGGTGGCCAAAGTAAACACCAGAATTACCATTACTGGCAAGCATGCATCCGTGCGTCTTGCCGAGGGATACGACGCAGAGGAGGCAGCACTCAAGCTGGGTGCTTTCTGATGAGGTGATAATTATGGGTAAGAGGACACGTTCACAACGTCGCGGTTCAAGTCCAAAGAACCGTGTATCAAGTCACAGGTTCCCTGCGGCTAACAGACTACCACGCGTGAGCGAGGAGATCGGAGAGGTAGTGGAACTGGTCCACAGCCCAGCCCATACCGCGCCACTCGCCAAAATCAAGTTCGAGGACGGTACCGAGGGGCACATAGCCGCACCTGAGGGAATCTCAGTCGGTCAGCCAGTTTCCTTCGGAGAAAACGTCACGCTCAGGCCCGGTAACGTCACAAATCTCAGTGGCATACCAGAAGGCACCCCCGTTTGCAATGTCGAGTCCAGGCCAGGTGACGGTGGAAAGTTCGCCCGCTCAGGCGGGAACTCGGCTGTAGTAGAGAGCAGAACGGGGGATCGCGTGAGAATTCGGCTACCTAGTGGGAGGGTCAAGGACTTGCCAGGTAAATGCAGAGCGACAATAGGAGTCCTCAGCGGCCATGGCAGGACCGAGAAGCCACTGATGAGGGCAGGTGCTGCTCATCACAGGGCCAAGGCAAGAGGAAAGCTCTATCCAACCGTCTCTGGAGTCGCAATGAACCCTGTTGACCACCCTCACGGCGGAGGAAACCATCAGGCTGTCCACGGGCCCAACTCTGTTAGCAGAAACGCCCCGCCAGGGAAGAAGGTCGGAAACATAGCTCCTCGCAGAACAGGAAGAGGCAGAGTACGCCAACAGGAGGTCGAGTGAAATGGCCCGTAGGTCCAAGAAGTCCTTCCGCTCGCCAAAGCTCGCCCGAAGGCAAGCACGCAAGAGGAGGTCACAGATCAGTGAGCGTAGGAAGAAGGAGTTCCTATGGCGCGGCTACACACTTGACCAACTTCGTGAGATGCCACTCATGCCTCCCGAGGATGACTATGAGGCAATCAGCATCGCTTCATTGATGCCATCGAGGGCTAAGAGGTCAATCGTAAGGATGTACGAGGGACTCAATCCCGAGTGCGAAAAACTCCTTGAGAAGATTCGTTCCAACAAGAACGGCAAGGTGGTAAAGACCCATTGCAGAAGCCTGTACGTTCTACCCGAGATGGTAGGTACGTCCGTTGGAGTTCACAACGGACGGGACTTCGTCAACATAGAGATAGTCCCGGAGATGATAGGTCACGCATTGGGCGAATTTGCAATTACAAGAAGGTCAGTAACTCATACTGGCCCAGGAGTGGGGGCAACAAGGTCCTCTACACACGTGGCATTGAAGTAAGTGAGGTGAGAAGAAATGAGCAGGAGATCCGGAAACTCGCAGGGCGGTTACACGCAACTGCTAGAGGGCTCCAACCTAGTTACCGCTAGGGCGGTCAACATCGAGGCTCACCACAAGCACTGCTATCACATCGCCAAGGCCCTAAGGGGGATGAATGCGGCTGCCGCAATCAGCTACCTTGAGGACGTGATAGAAAGGAAGAGGGCCATTCCCTACACCAGGAGGTCCAGAAGGGGCCGCGGTGGAAACACAATGGCCGGGCACAGGAAGGGCAAGATGGGCCCAGGGAAGTACCCTAACAAGGCATCAAAGGAATTCATCAAACTGATTAACAGTGCAATGGAAAATGCAAGACAGAGATTTGATACCATAGATCCAGAAGATATGACAATCACACATCTGGCTGCACACCGTGGCCAGATTCAGAGGCATTGGAGGCCCAGGGCTCAAGGTAGGGCAACACCAAAGAATCACTACCAGGTTAATCTAGAGATTTTCTTGGAGTTCTTTGGAGATGAAGATGAGGAGGATGATTTCTGATGGCACAGAACACCGTTCGAACATTCATTCATCGAAATGTCGAGAGGCAACTGGTACGCGAATTCCTCCTCAGGGAAACCGAGAGAGCAGGATTCGGAGGCCTAGAATTCCAGAGGACCCCCGAAGGAACGAAGGTTACTCTACACGCCGAGCAAGTTGGTAGGGTCATCGGACGAAAGGGCAAGGTAATCAGGGAGTTAGAAACTCGACTAAAGGAGGATTTCAAGCTCCAAGAACCAAAACTCGAGGTTGAGGAAATTACAGAGCCAAGGCTCAACGCCCAGGTCCTGGCAAGTAGGATGGCAAGCTCTCTTGAGAGGGGCTGGTTCTTCCGACGTGCTGGCCACAGCACTGCTCAGAGCATCATGGATGCCGGTGCAAGGGGCTGCTTGGTCATCCTCAGCGGAAAGATCACCGGTGCTAGGCACAGGGTGGAGAAATTCCAACAGGGACACATAAAGTTCTGCGGAGAAACTGCGCTGCAGTTCATGGACGTAGGATACTCAGTTGCGGTGAAGAAACTCGGAACAGTCGGATGCACAGTAAGGATCATGAGGCCAGGTGTAAAACTCCCTCACGAGGTCGTAATCAAGGACAGGCACGAATCAGGGCTTCCCCCGCTTGAGGAAGTTGCTTACATCATCGCAGAAGAGGATGTTGAGGGAGAAGAAGAGACCCAGGATTCAGAGCCAGATGCAGAGGTAGTTATTGACTCTGCAATTGAGAAGATGGCAGAGATCGAGACTGACGAAAAGGAGGAAGAGTGAATGTCACACATCAGCTCAAGGGACATTGATACAATGAACCACGAGCAACGCCTCCGAACGCTGGAGGAGCTCCGTGACGAGATGCTCCAACTAAGGGCCCAGCAGGCCTTGGGCGGCTCCCTCTCAAACTCTGGAGCATACAAGCAGACCCGGAGAAGCATAGCAAGGATGCTAACTAAGATCAGCCAAGAAGAAAACAAGGGGGACGAGTAGATATCTGGTATTTGCAACACATGTGGACTCCCTCAGGAGCTTTGCATCTGCCAGGAAATTGCCAAAGAGCAACAAAAGGCGGTAATATCGGTCGTAAGGAGGAGGTATGGAAAGATGGTCACAATAGTCGAGGGAATAGACGACTCAGCTATCGATCTTGGCCAACTCGCCAAGATCCTCAAGGGAGCATGTGCGAGCGGTGGGACCGTCAAGGATCGAACCATAGAGCTACAGGGGGATCACAAGAAGAAGGCTGCAAGAGTCCTCGAGCAGAATGGCTATCGGGTGGAGGTGCGATAAATGTCTGACATCATCAACCAACCATGGCTCGCTCACGAAATCTCCGTCACAGGGTCATCAGATCCGGGACTAGTGGGAATATCCGGCATGATCACCAACGAGACACGAAGGACAATTCAAATCAGAACTGACTCGGGCGAACTCACTATCCCCAAGGATGTAGTTACTTTCACAATCGACTCAAGCAGGGAGATAGTTGGGTCCAAAGTAACTCAACGCCCTGAGGACAGAATAGGAAGGAGGTACAAGTAATGTCAGAGATTAGGGATATCGGCGTCGATGTAGACAAACCATCGGGAGAATGGGATGGGGACCAAAACTGCCCCTTCTACGGAAGCCTTAGGCTCCGTGGGCAGATCATCGAGGGACGAGTCCGCTCGAATGGGATGTCAGGATCCATAGTTGTGGAGAGAGAAATCACTCGCTACATGAAGAAGTACGAAAGGTACGAAAAGCGCACTCGCAGCTATTCGGCCCACCTCCCATCATGTATTGACGGGGTAGAGGTAGGGGACAGTGTGCGCATCATGGAATGCAGGCCCCTATCCAAAACCGTGAAGTTCTGCGTCATTGAGAAGGAGGTGAACCAGTGAAGGGAATACCAGGCAAGGTCACCAAGGCCCTCCCCACTCTCGCTAAGCTAGAGTGTGCGGACAACACTGGGGCTAAGACAGTGCAGATAATCACCGTTCTCAAGAAAGGAGGCGTTGCACGGAGATATCCAGCAGCAGGCGTTGGCGACATGGCAAAGGTCACCGTCAAGAAGGGGACTCCAGAGACCCGCAGGCAGATTTTCAATGCCGTAGTTATCAGGCAGGCGAGGCCTTTCAGGCGCGTAGACGGGACATGGGTCCAGTTTTCGGATAATGCCTGCGTTCTAACAAATGAGAGAGGGGAAGTTCAGGGTTCCGACATTAAGGGACCAGTAAGCCGTGAGGCCGCAGAAAGGTGGCCTAGGATCGCGGCAACAGCAAAACAAATTGTGTGAGGTGGAAAGATGACGAGAAGTAGCAAGCCAGGCAAGCAACGCCTAGGGCAGAGGGACGCATCGATGCACATCCGAAGAAAGAGGATGCGCGCACGCCTAATCTCAGACGACCCCGAGCTTCAGAATATTCGCAGAGTCACAGTAAGGGTCGGAGACGAAGTCGAAGTCATAAGGGGCGACTTCGGACACCCCAACAGCGCCAAGTCAGATACCCGTGGCAAGAGGCTGGGTCAATCCAGAGGGCGATCCGGAGTTTCTGGTAAGATAGCGAAGGTCGACTCCACCAGTGGAATGATATTCATCGATGGCGTGACTAGCACAACCGCAGATGGAAAGGAAGAAGCCGTCCCGATCCACCCCTCAAATGTAATTGTAACCAAATTGTTCGAAGGAGACACACTCAGGCTCAAGAGGCTACTAGAGAGGACCGGGGGTGTCGTAGAATGAGTAGCAGCCACATGAAGAGGCTAACCATGCCAAGAAGCTGGCCCCTTCCAAGAAAGTCCACCATTTGGGTCCAGAAGCCAAACCCGTGTGGACACTCAATCGAGCACTGCATGCCACTGGGAATCATTCTCAGAGACATTCTTGGAGTGGCCCAGACTCGTCGTGAAGCAAAGAGGATAGCCCACTCAAAGCTTGTCAAGGTCGATGGCAGTATCGAATATGATTCAGCCAGAGGCGTCGGACTGATGGATGTTCTAACTGTTGGCGAGAACAACTACAGGTGCGTCTTGGATACGAACGGGAAACTCAGATACAGATCAATTCCAGCAAAGCAGGCCTCCACCAAGACCTGCAGAGTTACGGGAAAGAACACCGTCAAGGGAGGGAAGACACAGATCCACCTCCATGATGGAAGAAACATGATTTTCGACGAGAATCCAGAATACAAGACCGGAGACTCACTAGTTATTTCCCTGCCCGAGCAGGAGATAAAGGCCCACCACAAGTTCGAAGAGGGCTCTATTGCATACCTCACAGGGGGCAGTCACATAGGAGAGACCGCCACAATAAGGGGTCATGATGTAAAGAGGTCCTCAAAGGCCAATGAGGCCAAATTCGATGATTTTGGAACAGTCTCCGACTACGTCTTCGTCATTGGAGACAAGTCTGACATTCCACTGGAGGATGAATCATGAGTGGAACCGCCAACCCAATGCTCGCCCCGAGGGTCACTAAGGTAACTGTGAACATCGGCGTAGGAGAGGGCGGCCAGAGGCTACAGCTAGCCGAGCAAGCACTCGAGATGGTCACAGGGATGAGTCCCGTGAGGACTCTAGCAACCAGCACCAATAGGGACCTAGGGACCAGGAAGGGCTCCCCAATAGGGTGCAAGGTAACCATCAGGGACCAGGAATCAATCCGAGCATTCCTGAAGGACGCCTTCTGGGTCCGCCAGCATACCATCCCTTCGTACAACTTCGACTCCTCTGGAAACCTCTCATTCGGAATAACCGACTATACGGACTTCCCTGGCCAGAAGTACGATCCAGACATTGGAATCTATGGCATGGACGTCAATGTGGTATTGGAAAGGCCCGGTCACCGTGTCTCACGCAGAAGGAGGCATGCCAGGAGGGTCGCAGTGAGCCATCGTGTGGGGCCAGAAGAGTCACGAGCGTGGTTCTCCAAGAATTTCGATCTCAAGATAGCCGGCTACGGGGAGGAGGAGTAATCATGGCAAGGGATCATGGAGAGAGAATTGGCCGCTCTGTTGGCTGCAGGAGATGCGGGCGCAAGAGAGGGATGATCCGACGTCACGGCCTCAGGCTTTGCCGTCAGTGCTTCCGTGATACCGCTCCCGAAATAGGATTCAAGAAATACTCATGAGGTGATAAATTATGCAATTCGATCCACTAAGCGACGCCTTCACGCGAATATTCAACGCGGAGCAGGCAGGCCACTACGAGGTCTCAGTAAGCCCAGCCAGCAAACTATTGGGGAGCATGCTCAATATCATGCAGAAGTCAGGATATGTCGGCGAGTTCGAGAGGATAGAGGATGGCCGTGCCGGCTCCTACAGGATAGAACTCATTGGGGCCATTAACCGATGCGGAGTCATCAAGCCACGGCATTCAGTACAACGCTCGGACTTCGACAAGTGGGAGTCAAGATACCTACCAGCAAGAGATTTCGGGCTTCTCATCGTCACTACGAATCAAGGAATAATGGATCACTACGATGCCAAGAAGGAGCGCGTTGGAGGACGCCTTCTCGCATATATTTTCTAGGAGTTGAATTGAATGCCAAAGTTAGATCACGTTTCCCACGAGATTAATCTCGCAGAGGGCTCCAGCTCAAGCATTGCTGGGGATGTAGTCACAGTTTCAAATGACGGCAAGTCACTCAGCAGGGAGTTCAGGCACCCCAAGGTCACCGTCACGCAAGGCACTTCCTCACTAGTAGTGTTCTGCGATCTTCCCAGAAGGGCGGACAAGGCCATTGCCGGAACATGGGCTGCACACTTGCGGAACATGGTCAAGGGCTTGGAAGAAGGATTCGAGTACAAGCTAAGGGCCGTTTACAGTCACTTTCCTATGACTCTGAAGGTGGAGGGCAATCGTATGAAAATCAACAACCTGTTCGGCGAGAAGGTTCCAAGGGTGGCCAAGCTGCCCTGGTCTCCCTCCGAGGTGGAAGTCAAAGTGGAAAACAAGACCGAAGTAACAGTCAAGGGGTCCGACCGCGAGAAGGTCGGGCAAACCGCTGCGAATATTGAGAGGGCATGCAGGATTAGGAACAGGGATAGGCGAGTATTCCAGGATGGAGTTTACATCACATCGAAGGGGGCATAGGAATGAGTGAAGAATTTGAAAATATGACTGTCGCCCAACTAAAGGAAGTGCTCCGTGAGAGGAACCTCCCAGTTTCTGGAAAGAAGGCAGAACTGATCGCCCGCCTACAAGAGTCGCCCGGAGCTGCAGAAGCCGATGCTCCAGAAGCATCCGAACCTATCGAGGAATTCGAAGAGGACTTCGAGGACGAGGACGACTTCTTCGAGGACGAGGACGAGTGGGATGATCTGCATACCGCACGTCAGAAGCCCGTTCTGGACGAGGAAATAACCAACGCTCTGAAATTCAGGGCATCACAGAAGAAGAAGCAACCAGCATTCCGCAGACAAGAGTGGTACAGGTACAGAAGGCTAGCAAGGTCAAGCTGGAGAAAGCCGAAAGGCATGCACTCAAGCATGAGGCTCAACAGAAAGTACCGTCCACCAATGGCCCGAATCGGCTACAGGAAGATAACATCCGCTAGGGATCTACACCCTTCGGGCTTCCAGGAAGTCCTGGTCCACAAGCCATCAGACATGGACGGACTCGACCCAGAGAGGCAAGCCGTCAGGATAGGGGCCACTGTCGGCAACAGAAAGAGGATTTCAATCCACGAGAGGGCTAACGACCTCGGACTAAGGGTGCTCAACAGAAGGCGCATCGAAAGAAGGGGTGATCTCTGATGATAATTACAAATCAGCGAAGAATGGCAGCAGCCATCTTGTCACAGAAGGAAGGCAGGCCAGTAGGGGTCCACCGAATCTGGATAGATCCCGACTACCTCGATGAAGTAATCTCCGCGGTCCAGAAGGAAGATGTCAGGAGACTAATTGGGGAAGGGCTGATCAAGGCCCGCCCAATCAAGGGCACTAGCAGGGCCAGAGCAAGGAAGGCCGCGGAACAGAAGTCGAAGGGCCGAAGGAAGGGCCAGGGCTCGAGAAAGGGGAGCGCCAACTCAAGGACTCCCAAGAAGGGCAAGTGGATGCAGCTAATTCGATCACAGAGGAGACAGTTGAAGGGCATGAGGGAGGAAGGAACACTCACTCCTTCTGAATACAGGTACTACTACCGGAAGGCGAAAGGCGGCACATACCGCTCCATTGCCCACATGAGAACCAACATGGTTACAGACGGTATCAAAATCGGAGGCGATGAATGATGGCACACGGCAAGAGTCAGAGGCTCAGGATGAAGCGCCGACGCAATGGACAGACCGACTACCGTCGAAGGATGAAGCTACTTCGAGGCGGAGCCCCCAGAGCCGTCGTCAGAATTTCTAACACACAGGTCACATGCCAGCTCGCCGAATTCGGCACAGATGGCGACAGAATCCTGGCTTCAGTCACAGGCAAGACTCTAGTGGACTCATACTCATGGCCACTGGACGCGTCAAGAAAGTCAGTGCCTGCCTGCTACCTCGCGGGTTACGCCATGGCAAAGGCGGCCATCTCGGCTGGCCACAAGGAAGCAGTCTTGGACATCGGGCTATCAGCCTCATCATCGGGAAGCCGAGTCTTCTCCGCTCTGAAGGGCATGGTCGAAGCAGGCTTGGAGATACCTCATGGCGAGACAGTCCTTCCCGATGAAGAGAGATCAACCGGGGCACACATTTCTGACTCCATTTCACCAACCGTTGAGGCTTCCAAGAAGGCAATAGAGGGGGCATTCGAATGACCGATGAGAGTCCTGAGACGAACCCTGCCCCGGAAGCCCCGGAAGCCCCGATACTGGCACCCGGCCTCGCGAAGGCCCTAGCGCCCGTGGAAGAAGTCCAATCCGACTTCCGAGGGAGGAGGAGAGGGGGACCAGATCCACTAGCCGCGCTCAGAGCCTGGCAACCGCGAACCAGACTGGGGCGAATGGTCATGTCCGGCCAGATAATAACTTTCGAAGACGCTCTGGCAACAGGACTGCCAATCAGGGAGGTAGAGATCGTCGATGCACTGCTTCCTGACATCACTGATGACGTCCTCGCAGTAAACATGATTCAGAGGATGACCGACTCGGGAAGAAGAGTCAGATTCAACGTCCTGTGCGTTGTAGGTAACAGCGATGGGTACGTCGGACTATCTGTCTGCAAGGGGAAGGAAGTAGCCAGTACAATTCGCAAGGCAATAGACAAGGCCAAGCTGAACATAATCCCCGTAATGAGGGGCAATGGGTCATGGGAGTCATCTGAAGGCCCAGGTACCAGCGTCCCATTCATGGTCACCGGTAGATCCGCCTCGACCAGAATCACCCTGATGCCAGCACCTGCTGGGAAGGGGCTCGTCATCGGCGACTACGGCAGGAGGGTTCTGAACCTGGCTGGCGTCACCGACGTCTGGTCAAGGTCATCCGGCCAGACCAGGACGACAATCAATTTCGCTAAGGCGACATTCAATGCCCTAGTAGAACTGAATAAGACAAGACTCACAGAAGCCGATCACCGCAGGCTTAACATAATCAGAGGGAGGGAACTAAGTTGACATTTCTAGTAATCAGGGCAAGGAGCGACCGTGGAGTCACCAGGAAGATCAGAGACACAATGTCAATGCTAAACCTCACCCGGGTAAATCACGCTACCATCGTTACGGACAACCCCTCGTACAGGGGGATGCTGCAGAAGTCGAAGGACTACGTTACATGGGGCGAGGTAGATGCAGACACAATCGCCAAGCTAATCGGAGAGAGGGGCAGGATGTCCGGGGACAAGCCCGTCACCGACGCATCCATCAAGGAGGGAAGCGACTTCAAGGGAATCAAGGACTTCTCCAAGGCCCTAGCCTCCGGAGAGGCTTCAATGGGCGATGTAGATGGCCTCAAGCCAATCTTCAGGCTCCACCCCCCCAGGGGGAGCAAGGGCTGGGGCGGCATCAAGCGTGCCTACACGGTCGGAGGCGCCCTGGGATTCCGTGGAGATGCCATCAGCGATCTAGCAGAGAGAATGATGTGAGGCGAGAAGAATGGTATCACGAACAAACAAGTTCCGCGGAAGCCGTTACCACGGCAGAGGAAAGAAAGCCGGAAGGGGAGCTGGAAAGAGAGGCGGTCGAGGAAAAGCCGGCATAGGCAAGCACAAGGTCATGTTCAGAAACAAGTACATGCCAGGGCATTGGGGCATGCATGGCTTCAACAGACACCCAAGCTTGAGGACAGTTAACGTGTCCATCAACGTCAGCGAAGTCGAGGAAATGGCCGATGGAGACTCAATCAACCTCACAGATATGGGCTATGACAAGCTCCTGGGCAAGGGCTCAATCTCCCGAGCGATCAACATCACAGTTTCCGAGGCTAGCGCTGGAGCCATGCAAAAGGTCGTGGCCGCTGGCGGAACCGTTACCACTGGCGACGATGACGAGTTCGGAGAGCAGGAGGAAGAGTGAACACTCTAACGGGGCGATACCATGGTTGAGAGGAGTCCCAGCAAAATAGGCCTCCCCGCAATGATTCTCACATACTGGGGCGCACTATTCTACTGGCTTAGGTCCGATTTACTGGATGGCGCCGAAGATGAGCAGACGCGCGCATTGAGAATGCTCCTGGTCTCATTCCCATACGTCGGTTTCGTGATATGGGGTACTATGTCGGATCTCCCTGAGAATATCAGAGAGACTCCCTACATAGGTCGCGCATTCAAGCCAGTGACATGGCTAGTTTTCGTGTTACTCCTAGCATATTGGGGTTGGAAGGACCCAGAAGCAGTTGGATTCCTTCTGGTGGGCGTAGCACTACTCGGCTTCGGTGCGGGCCTGGCAATCGCATGCCTCCTTTACTCGGGCTCGGAGTCCAGCAGACTATACGCCCTATCCAGGCTTGTCGATGTTTACCCGAGTATCACCAAGCCCGACGGCCACGTAAGGTTCAACCAGAAGCTGTGGACCACCACATTGGTACTGATCATCTACTTCATGATGACCAATGTGATGATTTACGGTCTATCGGACTCAACACTCGACATATTCTCGTCTTTCAGGTCGATAATGGCTGGCGCATCAGGTTCAATCATGCACCTGGGAATAGGCCCTATTGTTACGGGCTCAATCATCATGCAGCTTTTCGCAGGCGCGAAGATCATCCAACTGGACCTCCAGGACTCGGCTGATAAGCAACTGTATCAGGGAATCCAGAAACTCCTCGTCCTGTTCATGATCCCCGTCGAGTCGATACCACAGGTATACGGCTTCCTAGACCCTCACGAGACCCTCATCTATGACTTCGGGATTGGTTGGGCGAATGTCATCATCGTAGCCCAGTTGTTCCTCGGCTCCTACTTGGTCTTCCTATTGGACGAGCTAGTCAGCAAGTGGGGGATCGGCTCCGGTATCTCTCTGTTCATCGCAGCAGGGGTCGCACAGTCCACATTCGTCGGCACGCTATCGCCCCTGCCCGTGGTTCAAGGCAGCCCCATTTCGTTCGACAACCCCCCTTCAGGAACCCTTCCGATGATATTCTACACTCTGAGGACCGCGACAAACTCCCAGTTGGTCTCCCAGAATGGGTTCGAGCTGATGCTACTGAATCACGCAAACCCAATAGCAGCGCTAATTTCCTCGGTCATAGTTTTCCTAGTCGTGGCATATGCCGAGTCGAGTAAGCTAGAGCTTCCATTGACGCATGGGAAGGTGCGGGGTCACAGGGGCCAATACCCAATCAGGCTCGTCTACGCAAGTAACATCCCAGTCATTCTCATGGCGGCATTGCTCGCTAACATCAACATGTTCACCTTGCTATTCTGGAGCCATCCCGTGCTTTCCACCGTGCCCATACTTGGAAGGAACGGGGCGATGAGCAAGGCGCATTGGTTCGGTTCATACGAGGTCGGTGCGACTACGCCCTCGGACGGTTTCGCTTGGTACTCATCAATGGTAAATGGCGTTGGGGACTGGCTGATGCCACTTCTTAATCAGACTCCGGATGCCTATGGGCATAGCCTAGGCCAGATAATGCTCCACGTCTTCACCTACGTCTTCGTCATGACGGCTGGCTCTACCGTGTTCGCAAAGTTCTGGATTGAGACTACAAACATGGGGGCCAAGGACGTTGCCAAGCAGATCGAGAGGACCGGAATGCAGATTCCTGGGTTCAGAAAGAACCCGGTCGTGCTGGAGAGGATCCTCGAGAGGTACATACCTCCCGTGACACTGTTCTCCGGTGCCTTCGTCGGGCTTCTGGCAGCCGGGGCGGACCTGCTCGGTACCGTGGGTAATGCAACAGGTACCGGCCTTCTTCTAGCGGTCGGGATTATCCTTCGAACATATGAGCAAATTCAGAAGGAGCAGGCCATGGAGATGCATCCCGTACTAAGGGAATTCTTCGGAGCGGACTGAAGGGCATAATCGATGCACCAAGGGCCGATGCCAACATATGCCCACACGTCATGTTGAAATACCGAATGTCGGTCGCCGGGATGCTGCGTTGAGCTGGCGTTGGAGATCGAGCACTTAGTGCCATGACATCTTCCTTCAGGTTCGACGTTTGCCGAGGACGTGCTGCCCCGAACCAAGTTCGGGGTTTAGAGGTGAACCACAAGAAACGACTTGACCCCCGACATAGGGGGTGCAAGAGCAGATATCACATTCATTTTGTTTGAATGGTGTTTCTGCGCCAACCAATAAGTGAAAGCCTAGAAATGCGACATTAAACTAACATAACTTCCGCTGGATCAGTGATTCCGCTTCACGCGAAATCCGGTTGATCCTGCCGGAGGCTACCGCTATTGGAGTTCGATTAAGCCATGCGAGTCTAGAGGCCTAGCCTCGGCGTACCGCTCAGTAACACGTGGGTAACCTACCCTATGCTGGGGAATAAGCTCGGGAAACTGAGAATAATACCCCATAGTCCACTACGCCTGGAACGGTGAGTGGATGAAAGCTCCGGCGGCATAGGATGGGCCTGCGGCGTATCAGGTTGTAGGGGGTGTAACGTACCCTCTAGCCATCCACGCGTACGGGTGTTGGGAGACATTGCCCGGAGATGGATTCTGAGACACGAATCCAGACCCTACGGGGTGCAGCAGGCGCGAAAACTTGGCAATGCGAGAAATCGTGACCAGGGAACTCCAAGTGGCAGGGGTAAGACCCTGTCTTTTTTCGACTCTAAATAGGTCGACGAATAAGGGGTGGGTAAGGACGGTGCCAGCCGCCGCGGTAATACCGGCGCCTCAAGTGGTAGTCGCTTTTATTGGGCCTAAAACGTCCGTAGCCGGTCTGGTACATTCGTGGGTAAATCAACTCGCTCAACGAGTTGAATTCTGCGAGGACGGCCAGACTTGGGACCGGGAGAGGTGTGGGGTACTCTCAGGGTAGGGGTAAAATCCTGTCATCCTGAGAGGACCACCTGTTGCGAAGGCTCCACACTAGAACGGATCCGACGGTCAGGGACGAAGCCTAGGGGCACGAACCGGATTAGATACCCGGGTAGTCCTAGGTGTAAACGCTGTGGACTTGATGTTGGGGACGCTCCGAGCGTTCCCAGTGTCGAAGCGAAGGTGATAAGTCCACTGCCTGGGGAGTACGGTCGCAAGGCTGAAACTTAAAGGAATTGGCGGGGGAGCACCGCAACCTGAGGATTGTGCGGTTTAATTGGATTCAACGCCGGAAAACTCACCATGACCGACGGACACATGAAAGCCAGTGTAATGAGCTTGCTGGATTGTTCGAGAGGTATTGCATGGCCGTCGTCAGTTCGTACCGTAAGGCGTTCTGTTAAGTCAGATAACGAACGAGACCCTCATCCCTATTTGCCAAGGTCTGTCCGCAGATCACGGGACTATAGGGAGACCGCTGGCGCTAAGTCAGAGGAAGGCGAGGGCAACGGTAGGTCAGTATGATCCGAATGTCATGGGCTACACGCGCAATACAAAGGACGGGACAATGGGCTGCTACTCCGAGAGGAAGAAGCTATCCCGAAACCCGTTCGTAGTTCGGATTGGGGGCTGTAACCCGCCCCCATGAAGCTGGATTAGGTAGTAATCGCGTCTCAATAAGGCGCGGTGAATATGCCCCTGCTCCTTGCACACACCGCCCGTCAAACCATCTTAGTTGTGGGTGGGTGAGGCTACCTTATAATGGGGTATTCGAGCCTGCCTTCGACAAGGAGGGTTAAGTCGTAACAAGGTATCTGTAGGGGAACCTGCAGATGGATCACCTCCTACGAAACTCGGAAACCCGGGGGTTGGGACGGCTTCGGCCGTCCCTTCTCCCACCCTTTGCAAGCCCCAGCGA